>Ga0209671_1003989_pt1 | contig 14440 bp, 7 predicted proteins | sample WorMetHERISLAND2_2_FD_187401 | JGI IMG/M metagenome (GOLD analysis project Ga0209671, IMG submission 187401) | Marine gutless worms symbiont microbial communities from Max Planck institute for Marine Microbiology, Germany - Olavius geniculatus... | ecosystem: Host-associated > Annelida >... | reverse complement strand
ATGAAGAGCTACGACTCTGACTATCAAAATCTGCACAACACTCCAAAACGGAAATTAGAAGAAAGTGTTTCTCAGTTAGAGTAGTCAAGCTGTGGAACTCATTACCTGAATTTTTTAAAATATCATCCACAGATATCCAGTCATTTTAATCAAGACTAGACAAAGTATGGGAAAATCAACCAGTTCGTTTTTGCTACAATGAAGAGCTACGACTCTGACTATCAAAATCTGGACACAGATGACTTATTTGTCCTGCGTCCAGTACCACCGATAATGATGATGATGACTTTAAACATGCTGTTGTACACATTTTCAACTAGAAAGCAGTCAGAGCCCCCACACTTTCGTCAAAGCCATGTTGTTTGCCAGGTGGCAGCACCATATTCGGTTTGGCAGCGGTTTCCCTTATGCCCCATTGAAAGCAATGTTAACGAAAATTTAAAAGTGATCCAGAATCCAGGATTCCTTCCGGATCACCCCCAAAACTGAATTACTGGTAGTTTTTGCCATTCCCGACATTCCCAGAAAATTTCAGAAAGATTCGTCCATAACTTTCTGAGTTATCTTGCTGACACACAGACAGACAGACAAACAGTCTGGCAAAAACATAACCTCCTTGGCGGAGGTAATAATCCGCAGTCAATAGTATTTAGCACGATCATAATGTGAATATAACTTGTAATCGTGTATGTAAAAAACGCATGCTGTTTGCTATAGATTATTAATGGCGGAGTAATAACACTGCTCTACATCAGTACGAAAAAGCGGCGCCAGTTCTGCAGGGGGCGGGCCGCATACATCAATGCTACAGGTGTGGGTGAGACAAGGCGAAACGGCTGGACGCTTGCTGCGATCGGTATTATGTTATTCATTTTCACACGGTTTGCGCACTGCTTCCGAGAAAAATCTGCCCGACTCCGTCTTCGCTATATAAGTCTATTATGTAAATCAAGACCAAAAAATCTCACGAGACCAAAACGAAAACTCCAGATAAGACCGATTCATGATAGGAATTAATAATACCGTCATTAAATTGGAAAACAGACAGCAGCGGTACAGAGCAAGTATAGGCCTTAAGTTTCGAGTAGCGTGCAAGGCTTATAATATTGAACCGTATTTTAATGTTTTCGTGTAACAATAAAGCTTCAACTGTTCAAGTAGGCTAACGACATACAACATCAAGAACAGCAAAAGGCTGCAGCAAAGACCGAAAACGTAAGACCGAGACCTCAATTTTCGGTCTCAAGGCCAAGTTTCGCGACCACATCCGTGGATATATTGGCGATACGGTGCCGCCAATATAGTATGAGATATCTCGTATATACGCTCGTGTCGTGTTGATATTGCATCAGATTGACGCGGATCGGGTTAAACAGATTTATTTCGGACGCAGCGCATCTCCTTAGCGTCCGCCCAGTATCGATATCGCCGTTGACGTCACTGCAAAAGACAAAGCGATTGGCGTGCAGCAACAACAGCAGCAGCAGCAGCAGCAGCAGCAGCAAAGCGCTAGGCCTATATACGCGCCCGAGCGTACAGCGATACACGTGGACGTTAATGATGTACGTGCGTAGACGTATTCATATGCCCAAACTCCACTTCTTCGATTTCGTGTGGACTTGTTGAGTTGGACAGTGTCGACCAAAGATGCAGAATTATCTCGAGTCTTATGTGACCGAAGGATGTCCATTGCTGTTAAAGAGAAATTAAACAAAACAATAGTAGGTCAATGTTGGCATATGGTTCAGAGGCATGGACATTGAGAAGACGTGAAGAAAAACGCTTGGAGAGAACTGAAATGAAAATGTTACGATGGATCCTTGGTTTTAGCTTAAGGAACAAGAAAAGAAACGATGACATCCGTTGCATCCTCGGAGTAGAGTGTATCACGGACAAGGTACGAAAGGCCAGGCTGAAATCTCCACACAGGCACGGCGAGAAGACGATGATTGTGTCAAAAAAATTGGAGACAGACGTTCGTGGATAACAAAGCAGAGAAAGACAGAGAAAAAATGGCCTACGACATGGAAGACTTGCGGCTCGACTTGGTGGACGTAGAGAATAAAGCTGAGTGGAGACGGAGAACCCGTGTGGCTGACCTTCACCCAAGGATCCAAAACAGCCTGAAGAAAACAGACCGGTGATGCGAACTGCGAGAACTCAAAATCAACTCGAGTCAGACATCAACCTATGACCAAGATTAACGACTGGGTCTGTGTACTAAGTAAACACTTTTATCCTGGGTGTTAACGCCTCGGCAGTCCTAATTTGGTATGTATACTGCTTGCGTGTGACTCCTTTCGGTTTTATTGCAGTTGAATGCAAATAAAATGATGTAAGATCGACGAACAAACAAATAACAAAAAAACGTATTTTTAAAATACGGCATGTATATTTACCATAAGGGAGGGGACAGCCCTCCCTATATCTCACCAATTAACTGCCCCCATTACAACTAGATCCTGACTACGCCACTGCCCGATATTCATTCCATTAACCGTCGTATAATGGATACCGGCAGTGCGCGCGACCGACAATTCGCGGAAAGTCTGTATATGTGGACGATACAGAATTCACAATAACAATTATACGCTAGTAATATGAGACGACTACACTCGGTTTTGTGATTGACGTTTAGATCAACGCTGAATTATTACTTTTCCTTGCGTTCAATCAAGTATAAACTCAGCGCCATGTTCCTCCATGGCACATGCTAGAGAAAGCATGCAGAATAAACTCGTATCTAAATGTATACACCACAAGTATTCTTTTTTTAGTTCAGTGCAATATTAAACCAAAAGAAAATTCACCCAATGTGCAAAAACATATAAGATATATTTCTGTCTTTTGCTCTCATCTGCCACACTGTAGAATAATGTTCAGTTTCTTATAAGCAATTACTAAGTTTAAATTTACGACGTAGGCCTAATACTAAATGCTCTAATCCCCACAACAGTGAATATAAGCCACATATAAGGCTTTATAGGCCTAATAAATTTATCAAAACTACAAAAAATAATTTTAACCGTTATTTTGCCACATATTCTGGCTCACTATAGGGATACTCGCTACCGTCGATGCCTCAGTAGGCAGGCCTAACTGACATATAGCGACTATAATGAGACGGGCACATCAGTTTCAGCCTGATGATGCTCCATTAGCGTTACGCGTCCGTATTTTGTATTTCCTGTACTACACGCGATGATCAATAATTTTGCTGTAGATAGGCCTAATGCATAATATCTGAATGTAACACACGATAATTCAGGCATAAATGCATAATACTTACGTGTGCTTTTACTGCATGCCAATATGGTGGATTATCAAACGATGTCACTATACTGAACTCGCCAAAAACTGCCAAAAACTGAGTTTGGGCCACCTTTGATTGGGGGACCATGGAGTGATCAGAACATATGTCTGAAGGGGTCCATTTTCCCTGCAAGCACCGAATTTGCAAAGTTTACGATGTTTTTGCCGACTGTATAAAAGAACTCAAACAGAGATAAGAGGGAGACCCTAGTGTCCGCCTTTATCGCCGCAAAATACACAGTCAAGCTAGCAGACAGAAACAGTGGCGGATCTAGGCTTCAAACAGGGGGTGACAAAATATCCTTCACCTCCCTCTCCTCCATCCCCTGCTCATTCCTTCATCCCCTTCCTTCCCTCTCTTTCTCTTCCCTCCAGACCTCCTCCACCTTTTCCTTTGTCCTTTTCCTTTTCTCCCATCCCTTAAAAGTAAGATTCCTTAAATACAGCTAGATTGTCTGGGGGAGTGCTGTGAGTTCCTCCAGCGGGGTATAGGGCACAGGCCCAACCGAAATCGAATTTGATGCATTTTAGCCTTAAAATATAAATCTGGTGCCAACATTTTTAACTATACCCGAACGTATGAATTAGCAATTTTCCAGAGCATATAAAGTGTTCATTTACGCATAAAAGCGCAAGGAGGGACGCACGTCCGCCCCCCCCGTTGGATCCGCCACTGGACAGGAAGTCATGTGAAGGGGGTCCCCGCTCAATCATCTCAGCGCACAACTGGAAACGTATAACGGCGCAGCGACGTTAGTGAGACATTTCGTGCACACTATTGGATGCTGTATTAGGATGATTCCTGCACTGCACTGTTTCAATCCAATAAAGCCTTGTGCGAAATAGACAAATGCCAAAAATATTCGTATATTGTAGACTACTGGATTGAACATGCTGTATTCACACCCGTCCCTCAAACGCACTGGAGGTTAACTGCTACGATAATGCGCTATATAAACGTACGTTTGATTTGACTTGACAGTCTGCAAGTCTACAGTTAGGCCTGTAGTTTAGCCTACTTTGCATCTGTTGGCTGCAAGATTAACCTATAAAACAGCACTCGTGGCATTCACTTTCCTGTTCTCTCCACGTCCAGTGCACGAGACGTCCCAATACAGCCATGAAAAAGACTGCACCAATCGTCCCATAATCAAGCAACGTCGTATTACAGGTCGGGAAACCATTGAACGGACGGACGGACGGACGGACGGACGCAGGGAGGGACGGGCGATGCTGTGCACAGCGCCATGCCGACTTCACGCCACGATATTGCTTCCGCTGCGTTGAGCAGCAAAGCAGCAAACCGCTTTGTCGTATCCCGGCGGCGGCGCCGACACACACTCAGCAACGATACGAGACCGAGAGCTCTCTCTCTCTCTCTCTCTCTCTCTCTCTAAGCCGCATCAACCAACGACAACCGCCGTGAAGCAATACAGCTTCAGCGTATGCATGGGGAGTATTGGGGACGTCCCCATTGCCAACTATCCCCGGAGATTTCATCCCATCTATCTCCGTGCAAGTATCCGACTGTTCCCATTTTGATACCACAAATCTGAGAGCCTATCATAGACCTCTTAAAATAAGGACTGACGGCGGCCATGCTCGTGTCCATCGATATTTTTAGCTTCTTTACTATAACTTTGTCAAACGTGGTCCGTTTGCTACAAAATTTTCTACACATAGTGCCACACACAACTTGAACAATTGCTGCAAATTTGACTTTTGTATGATTTATACTTTTTGTGGGTGCATATATTGTGTCTCAACTGCACGTACCGACATACAGTTTAGCCACAATATATGCACACATAAAAAAGTAGAAATCGCAAAGTAACCAAATCATCATCATCAGCAGCAGCAGCAGCAGCAGTAAAGCACTCGGCTGCAAAACGTCGTCACTCACAGCAGCGAGAAGACGCAATTGATATGAACACAGCGTACATCACACGACAAACGAGCACCACTTGCTTTCAGCAACACTGCATACCGCACCGCCGCCTCTTCCTGTAACTTGCTGCGCCTGCCGGGCATGTAATAAACCGTGAATCCGTGACGCAGTTTCCAGTGATTCGTCAAGCAACACGGTGTTTCTGTTAGCTTACAAGATTTTGTTTACGAAGCTGTAAGCTACGATATATAATCTGGTGCGACCACAGCGACAGGGCAGCATCTTTTTTCAAGACTCAACTCACTGAGTACGGTTCTAAAAAGTGATTGTTACAAAATAATAACGTCGTGATTGGTCACAACTGTACTGCAGTATAGAATGCAACAAAATAGCACTACTTGTTTGGTGTATTATACACCGTGCCTCCAAAAACTGTGCCAGTGTTATTTTTTCAATAATACCGCAAAACACGGGCCGATTTTAATAATTTTTGGCACGCAATATCACGAGGTAAATTGACGAAAACTACTACAGTTTTGCCCAGCTCACCTGAATACTGTTGCTACACTACCTTGTGAAATGCAGAAGTCGCAGTTTGGCCGTTTACAACAATGAATGCATACTGTGTATAGCACATGCTGGTCGTTGTTCCTCGAATAAAGCGGGCAGTAGGCCTATATTTGTAGTGTAAAGTTTGAGAAAAGCAATAAAATTCACCTACACATTTTCTAGCCTACGATAACTGTTTGTGTTTGAGCTGTTTCTGAGCACTGCTTTTTGCACTATCTATAAATACATCCCAACGGGGAATGTCCGGGGAATTGTCCAACACCCTCGTACGGTTTAACCCTTTCTCCCGGTTCCGTCCAGTAGGCTACATTGAATCACGTGCACTGTGACGGAAGCAGCCGTAAACACGTTCATTGCGCTGAGGGTAAATGAAGACTGGTGTGCGCCTGTTTATCCTCGGTCCGACGACGACGTTAATAAAATTCTCTCTCTCATCGGCGCCGAGTGACGTCACCGGTAGCGTTGACCGCAGCGAAAATCACGCTCGAGATCGTTGCAGTTGAAACGAAACAAGTTTGACTTCTTTTCTAGTAAATGGGTATTATACTCAAGAGATGTGCGTAAAAATTAAATCGCATCACGAGAGTTAACAATCCGTGCGAAATAATCAGACGTGTGTGCAATAGCTGTAAGTATGCGGCCCTAAAGTTCGCGGCTAAAATACGTTTTGGGCTACGCGCTATAGTCGGATCGGTCGAATGCTGACGACAATGTGCTCCGCCAAATTGCGACCACAAGATTTTAGTGTTCGTTCGATCGATGACATATCGACTCAAAGCACTTAAACAGTGGCTTCTATCCCTGTACCTGTAAGCGCAGCTTGCGCCAAGTGAAAAATGAAAGGGGGGAAGTTTTGTTAAGGATGTAGATCAAAACTCCCTCCTTATTCTTCATTGCGCAATCTACACCCTTGACAAAACATCCCCTAAAGAGGAAAGAAGCCCAAACGAGGGGGTACTTAAGTTCAAAAGTGAGGGAAAGAAACTTGAGTCCGAAAATGGGGGAGTTGCGCCGGATTTCGATTCCAGATTTGGGGGATAAAAGCCACTGCGCGTCGTGTATACCGCTGTATTAACTCCAGCCGAGATGTACATTAATAGTAACACTGAACAACGTAATGCAGCTTTGAAGAGTTTTAACGACTATTGAATTAAGACGTTATGCTTCACTGAGATTGCGGCGCGTTGCGACTTCTTTGTTTGACTGCAACGGCATCAAGTAGTACTGAACAGAACAGAACTGACGTGGTTTAGTTTTTGACGAGCTAACCAACAGGCAAGCATGGCGAGCTTACTGGTCATTGGTTGGCGCGTACGTGAGCGTAGTCACGTAAGTCAATGACGCCGTTAGACGGTGACTACCGTAATGCATCACTGTTTGCCGCGGTGGTCAGTTCGTCAAAACTAAACCATGTCAGTTCAGCTCAGTTCAGTTACATCGCTTTGTACGCAACTTTACTTTAATTCACTTACTAATGGCACTTTTTTCAGTGAATCAGTGACGTCCACGATTTGTTTGCACGCATGTTTGCACATTCGCTCACAGACTGTCCGTTGCCAGTCATCCGCTGATAGGACAGTTTTGCTTCTGCGCTATCGTTCGCGACAAATACATTGGAATGCTCCCAATGTTGCCTTAATAAACGTAAAACGTAAAGTACTTCCACGGATACGAGGGCTAGTGCATCGCGAGGTGTGCTTTCGCTGCTACTTATAGCGCCTACCCACTGAGGGACGGCCAGGCTGAGTTGACCTGGGTGACTGACTACGTATACCGAGATCGTTCATCCGTCTGCCAATGGTCACCCATCCAAGTGCTCGCCGAGCTCGGCGTCAATTAACTTCGTTGATCGAGATCAACGTGTAACCACTACACCATCATCATATATTCGTTTAATGTAAAGTTGACAAGCGCAACTTTTAACAACGCAGCCACAAGATATACATAATAAATCTAAATCTAAAAAAAATCTAAATCTAAAAAAACATGCAACCGTACAAGCTGTCACCTTCCTTGATTGCAGTAATTTGCAGAATAGGCTGAAATTTGAATCTAGACCCAGCCAATTCGTCTACGAACAGTAATACAACCATAATGGGGTGTTCACACGATCCAGCAAACGTCCAGCAAACGTCCATCGCTGGATCGCGTAAACACCCTATAACTGAACAAACTGTGGCTAGAATATGGCGAATAATATGTCAGAACGCATGACCTCGTTTCATACTTTACGAGCCCCGAGAAACGCAGCCACCCTGCTGATGTGTCTCATCCGTGTCGTCTTGTCACCGGGCGGAAGGCAGTGAACTTTGCAAGTCGGAGTTGCCATGTGGTGCATAATGCATATGTCATCTAGGCGGCACTACTTCATGATTACCATAACGTATATCCGGCTCGTACTCCTCATACGACTGACTGGCTTGTTTGAGAAATCGCTGCATGGTGTCTGCCTTTCTTCACTAGAGACTAGCTACAGTCTCTTTTTCCAGCGATGGCTCGGCTCTAGAGTGCATGGTTAACACTAAAAAATGAGAATCTCAGACTGAAAATGTACATACGTGTCTGCAAATTAGAAGCAGCAGCAGCAGGCTTGCAGCAGGTAAAGCGAAGTGATCGTGCCATACAGCTGATGCAGATATGCGTTGTACGTATGCGTGCATATGGCCGCTGAGTGTATGGACTGCAGCTGATTAGCGTTCTGACATTTCCGCATTATACCAGCCGACGGGCAGCTGACACGGACGACATGTTGCCGGACGGTAATTGCCGGAAAGCTTCCGTGCCGAGTTCTGCCGACTAACTTATAACTCAGGACACATCAACTTCTCGCGTCTCTAGACGCAGCTGCATACGCTCTCACGCCGGGTTCTTTAATACACCCGGTCCATCATCCTCGAACGATGCCAGAACTTATATATCAGTCAGTCGCCTGTAAAATTTTCACACCGTGGACGGAAGCCGGCATACTGACTAGGTGCCGGTGCTGGCTGGCTTCATGGTATAGTGGTTCACGCTTCGATCAAGTCGACAGAGTTTCTCCATACTCGGGACCTGGTTACTACTTGGACGGGTGACTTGCATGTGACATTTCCGCGCCTACGATTCTGACTTCTGTTTTGACGTATGGCGCGCTACAAATGCAGACTAGCCTACTTACTTATTTACACGAACAGGTAAGCGTAGACCATTTCGGTAGCCTACATGCGGCGACTGAAAACGCGGGACTAGAAAACGCAGTACTGGAAAACGACGGACGAAAAGTCACGTAGTCACCGATGACGTCAGACAGTGCCCATTGTAATGCATTACTGTTTGCCCATTGGCCAGTTTGTCAAAAACTAGGCCTACACCATGTCTGTTCAGTTCAGTTCAGTTACGTCACTCTGTACGCATTATTCTGCTGACTTTAATCAAGTCTTACTGTTTTTTTCGCTTTGCGTGAAGCGAGATGAAAGGTGACAATCTATCGACTAACACGTGCAGCGCTAATAGTTAAAAATTTTAAAACGTGACTTTTTTAATTAAACAAATATAATCATAAGTACATAACTTATGTGGCCTATAAATTGATAACATGCGTTAATGTGACGTCTATCAAGTCTTAATAGTGTCGTAGCGACACAGCAATAAAAACGTTCGACAAAAATTCGGGAAACAAATTGAAAAGTCACCTTGGCGCATACAGCCTACGCAAAGACAAGAACTGTTCGCTAAGCGAAATCTTTTTTGTGGTACTGTTTGGTTAATTTTACGTACGCTTACGCAGTTTCACTTATTTTTACGTAGTTTATCTATTTTGTGCTAATCCACAGCTATTGGCTGCGACGTATAATAACAATGTTTTATTCATTCAGAGGTGAAAAAATGACTAACTAACCAGTACAGTGACGATGTCACTGAGACAGACAGTCCACACACAGCAGGAGCGCAGCTGAGAAACAAAAGTAGAGCTGATGACGTTGGCGTCGTCCGGTCTGTCGTACGTGTGCGGTGATGATGTCGATTGTTCTACGCTGTTCGTCGTTCGACGTCGTTGTCGTCGCTCTCCACTCGAGCCAGTCAGTCACTCAGTCTCAGCAGCACGACTGACGTACTCACGGTGTCTGCACGGCAGCTTGTTCTAGCGATCGTCGATTGAGTGTGCCAGCCCCCGTCCGTCCGTCCGCGCTGCCGATGCTGCCCCGTTACACATCGGGGCTTTCTCAGATAAGACGACTGTGACGTTTTGTGATGCGCTGGGCTGGGAAATTGGTCGGGAAAACAGTTTTTAAAGGTTTTGGGGTTATTGTGAAATTTATTACATTACTTCATATTTTAATCCTGATTTTTGAGTTATGGCGTCAATCGCGTCCTTATGTGGTTACTCATAGAGGGTGTATAAAGGAAAGATGTTTTTCCTTGGTCGTAATTTTGTCTACGGTGTTCATTGGACAGTAAAATAAAACAATCTAAACATTTTAAAATAAAAAAAAACATGTTTTCCTATCCTTGTTTGTGAGTGAATTCATTGCTCATCGCCGTCATTGATCTAATTTTGCCCGCGTTGCTTTAAATTATAAATTCACCTCCACAGCCAAGGTCAAAGAGGTTACGTAACACTTCGTTTATCTGTTTGTTGGTTTGCGTCAGCATTACACAAAAATTTACATGCGGATTTGGCTGACATTTTTGAAAAATGTTCGGCTTGGCCCAGCTTAGAGGTGGTTAAATTTTGCTAATGATCCGCTTCAGCGTTTGGATCTACGATAGGATTGAGTGATTCTTTAGCATTTCCAGATAAGAAAAGCTTCGCCGAACCTAATGTGGTGCTGCTACCTGGCGAACACAAAAGAAAAATTGAAATAAGAGTTGGCAAAAGTTTGCGGTCTTCGAGTGTTTTTCTAGCTTATTACTTTGACACCAGAAAAACATAATGAAGGCTATCCAGTGTTTAAAATTCGGCCTAAAACAAAAGAAACAAACTTTTTCCTTCTGGGAGACACTAAAACAACGTGAAAAACTATAGTCAATAAACTTCAAATTGTGGCCATCAATAACCGCTTATGTTACAGATTTCATTTATTCTCACAATGTTTTTGTTGGTCGTTAATTGCCAGAATTATTTTAGTTGCTCTGATTTCAGTCAGTTTCTTGATTATTTTATGTTTTGCTAGTACGTTATAACTGTACTTAAATTATTTCAGTTTTTCTTACTTTATTTTATTTTAAACATTTCAGTACTTTTTAGTTCATGTAGCCTGACTCTCAGTCTTCAGGTGCAAATACAATATAGTATCGCATCGTATGGTAGGCAGCTTATACTGTCACAACGGACGACGGTACGGTAGTCCCCGGTGCATCGCAGAATGCGGCTCGGTTGCGTGGAGCGGAGTGGCGGCAGCTGTTGGCGACTGGCGTGAACGATCAGTCAAGTCGCCAGCGCAATAGAGCAGTGACTGACGCTGACGCTGACGCTGACGCTACTCTACCGTAGTTGTTGTTTCGTCCAAATTCGTCGTCGTGCCGTGCCGTCAGCTGCGGCAGTCGTTCGCTGCGTGCACGCCCGTTCGCTTCAGCGCGCCAGCGTCACTCTCCGCGCCTAGCGCGCGCTCTTCCTGCAGCCTGCCCTCAATTTACCGCGCGCCGTCGTATCGACTTATCACGACTGCAATACGGGTGTGTGTGCATGTGTGGTTCTATCATCATATCGAGCAGTGAAACGCAATGATAGCTGCTGCCCATAGCATGCAGCAGGATAACCTGGTCCAGTTATGGCTGGAAAATTGGTGCGAAAATACTAGGTTTTTTAAGGTTTATAAAAAACGTAAAAAGATCCTCAAAAGTTTTTTTTAACGTTTTTAAAGGTTTTTTCTGTTTGTAGTGAAAATTTATTACATATCATATGTTATTTCATATTATAATCGTATTTTTGAGTTTTATGACGTCAATTAAAAGCAATCTGATTATGTGACGGACGTCGGACAGGGTATAGCCTATAACAAGTTTTTTGGGTCGTAGTTTTGTGTACGGTGTTCATTGCGCACTAAACAAGGAAAAAACCTATAAAACCTTAAAAACTTTTTAAAACCTTAAAAACCTAAAAATTTGTAATACTTAAATGGCCAATAATAAACAGTACTGTATCATTGTGGTCAGTGAGATAGTGGTCGGTTGTTTGAGCATACTTTTGCTATAGTGTGTCAAGTGACGGCGCCAGAACGTGTCGCTGTGAATCTAGCGTCGTTTGCAGAGAGGTTCTTCGGCGCCGACGATCTACGACTGTCTTGTGACTAAAACTCATCTCTGCTGCCGACACGACAGACGGACGAACAGACAGACAGCGACGACTGAGAATGAGAACGGCTGCGGGACATAGCGCCTAGAAGCACTTGCTTCTATCCCTTTCCCCCAAATATGGAATCAAAATCGGGCGCAAATCCCGCCCCCCACTTTTGGGTTCAAGTTCCCCCTTTCGGCTTTCTACTCCTGCCTTCTACTCTCTGCCTCCCTTTACAATTACATCTGTTTTTTTCCTTTTCCCTTCCCCTACTCCTTTTTATCCCTCTTTTTCCGTGTTTTCTTTTTCCCTTTTCGTTTCTTCCTCCCCTTTTCTCCCCTTTCCCGAGGAGCTCCACAACTGAGGTTCGTGCGGGAAAAGTTGTGTTAAGGGTGTAGACTGCCCAGTGAAAATAGAAGAAAAGTTTTAATCTACAGCTTTAACAAATTCCCCCCCCCCTATTTTTCACTGGGCGCAAGCTGCGCCTACCAGGTATACGGGTAGAAGCCCCTGCCTAGAAAACAGACAGATAGCGATTTTTACACCGCTGCAGTTGTACCGAGATGTTAGAATTGAACACTCGCCCTAAACAGCTATAGACAAGCGGCAGATGTTATGCACCGCAACTTGCATGTCCGTCCGTCACACCCGTGCACCCTGCAAAATTGTTGGACGGAATGATATGCAATTTCACAGGGACACTTATTTGACCCCTCACTGTATTAAACGGAGACCCCAGTTCCCCCGGAAAAGGAAATTTGGGAGTCGAAAGTCGAAACCCAGTAAAAATTAGTAGTGCAAGTTGGGGGAACCCGACATCGGAGGCATGCGCAGCGACGCCGCCTAGTGCTTTTATGCATTTACGATAAGTATGAGATAATGATAATGACGTTTAATTAGCCTATCTCACTATGTGGACTTTGTCATGTGAAATTTTACAGAGACAGCTCTTGGCGTATCAGTAAACTGATTTCGACTTTCGGTTAGAAAGATCTGCCGCCGGGAGTCGAACCTACAACCTCACGATCACGAATCCCACGCCCCAGCCATTAATTATATCGACAGAATGTAGGTTTTGGACTTATTGCAGAACTTTTTTGCGCAATTACACGCATGCACGTTGAACAGGATCTGTAAAAGCTATATAGGCCTACTCGTTATTGCTGGCGAATGCATTAGTCGACCGCGGCGAGTGCGGCGACGTCTGCGTTGTTGTCGTTCGTCAATCGGCAAGTCGTCCTGTAGAGCGCATCTTGCATCGCATCTGATAACCTCCCAGAACTCATATACACGCAGCAGCAGCAGCAGCAAGCCGCTATAATACAGTCTATGAGTGATGCCTGACGCCCTGTCATTAATGCTGACAACATCGACGCTTGCCGTAGATTGGCGCTGCTGATAACTTAATCCGACTGTTATCCAACCAACCTATAGGCCTAATTATTCCATTAACCTTCTATGACGATTGTTTGCGTTGCAACTGCCCGAATTATTTACTTAAGATAACTATCTAATGATAGGCTGTAATTCTTTGGCATTTTCGGAACCCCAAAACGTTATGGGCCTACTTTTGTAACAGTTACGCCATTAGGCTAACTGCATGCTCTGCTAATGCATTAATGCGCTTGTTCTGACCACTTCTTCCCACACTCGGTGTGTGCAGTTGCATCTTTCTTTTTGGAGGAGCCTTGTTCGTTTTTTTACTCCTCGCGCGCTACGTTCCTAATGTAGCGAAGAGAAGTATATGAGATCAGTGTAATATTGAGGACCGACCGACCGACCGACCAACGACCGACCTCTGTTCCTGGAAGAGCCTTTCTGGAAGAACTTCAAACGGCCATATCTCCATAACGGTGCTAGATAGACGCATGGTCACCATGGACCACCCATAGGAAGTCGAGCCCCGGGAGTCGAATGGTTACGTGACCGATGACGTCACGTGATCCCAAAAGGTCAAGGTTGTGACCCTATTATCTTCGCTGCCATGGCAATAAAATTTGGCTATTTACGGTGAGAAAAGAAAGGAACTAAAAAGCAGTTAAAAGAATACAGAAGAAAATAATGCGCGCGAGGAGTACATTAGATTTGTCACAATCTAAAATATTTCTTGTTCTTACTTAGACTTAGAATAAAACTTCCATAACTGGTAAAGGGAGAAGAATTTCGACATCATATGAGCCTCAGGACCCATGTCCAATTTCGGTTTTATTTCGTTAATGGTAATATTTGTATGTAATAAATATACTGTATACAGCTCGTATCATCATATGCGACTGCGAGTACTCCGAGTAAACCTAAGCGTTATGGCGTCATAATTACTCCCCAGCGCAACCTGCTGCCAACCTGCTACGTTCTTCACTGTTCTCACGGCCGTCGACGCCTGTTCCGTTTCGCATCAGCAATCTGCTTTTATC
>Ga0209671_1003986_pt1 | contig 14444 bp, 5 predicted proteins | sample WorMetHERISLAND2_2_FD_187401 | JGI IMG/M metagenome (GOLD analysis project Ga0209671, IMG submission 187401) | Marine gutless worms symbiont microbial communities from Max Planck institute for Marine Microbiology, Germany - Olavius geniculatus... | ecosystem: Host-associated > Annelida >... | reverse complement strand
AGCTAAAAAGTTTTCAACAGTTCAAGAAGCCACTCAGACTGAGCCAATGACAGGCCGACCAAATACACCACCTTTGAGGTCAATACACCGACAGGTAACTAATATTATCACCAGTATTGTTTTTTTTCTTTTAACACTACTATACTGATAAATTATACATTGCATATAAGTATGTAAATGGCAGCATTGCCAAGGATTAATATATTTTTGTTAGCATTGGTATGCTAATATATTGGCTGGATTAGATAAATAGTTCAATTATTTAATGTTTTTTAATCATCAACTTTTCTCAGTCCAACCCGAACTAGGATACCATTATTTGTCTGTCTGTTTGGTTTGTTAGCCGGATTACACAAAAAGTTACAGATGGATTTGGCTGAAATTTGTGAAGTTTAGATTTGGCCCAGCTTAGAGGTGATGTGTTGGCAGAGGTTTGCTCTCTCGCTAATGCCCTCAGGGCTTGCCATTCGAGGCGATCAATTGGTCAATTGCCTAAATCTATCGCCTAAACGCCCGCCAGGTGATCAATTCTTTGATCGCTTACTTGTTGGCCAACTCAGTGATTATTGATCGCGGAATTGACAAGGGGAAGAAAAAGAAATTTCACTTTCTGATGCTGATGGGGATAGATACTCCTGATTTTAGCATCTATACTCTACAGTGACCAATACTATAATTTTTATGTCCCCATCAAAGTCAACTGCCTATCGATCACCTACACTGTGCGGCACGATCAATTTTTCGTCGCCTTTCATTTTCAAATGGCAAGCCTTGAATGCCCTTCTAGTCAATTTTAAGGTGCAAGTTTTGAATTGATGTAAATGTGGTGTCGCTTGCCAGGTCAATTGTTTTCTGTTTGCAATCTGAGATAATGCTTTATGTTTGTGACGTGATCATTACGTGGTCTTTGGAATTTCGTGTTGCACAGTGGCTTTGTGTATTTTTAGAATTCAATGAGTAAAGATGACTACAATGCCCAGGTGAATGATGAACTTGATCCTGAGAAATTAGTGATCGAAGAAAACCCGGCATCATTGTCGTCTGAAAAACTTGACAGCCAATTCGCTGCCATTGATGATGAGACTTTCAACGTAATTAATTTCAATGGTGAAACGAATATTCCTAGTATCAGAGTAAGTCCGCGAGTCTATGGAGGAACTGACGACGATGACGATGATAAAACTGAGGATAAAATTGATGATCATAAAGCTGATGATAACGATAAAAACGTCAGCTCACCTGATGACATTTACAACTTTGAGTTTTCCGATGACCAGAAGCAAGCGATACAGGAACTGTTCAACCTTAAGCTTGATCTCGGATTTGTGGAAGGTTAGAAAATTATGCATGCATTTCAATTGACTTTTGATTGATTTAGTTGATTTAATTTCTTATCTGTTATGTGGAGCATATTAATTTTGAAAAAAAAAATTACTAGTGAGTCTTGCAGATTTCAATGCATATCTTTTATATCTTTTAATTTGCACTGACTGGCTATATGTAAGACACAAAAAAGTTGCAGAAAAGCCACACACAGAGCAATGAATATGTTGACTTGGGTTCTATGCCAAAGCTCCTCCTATGGGGACTGAGGCAATTTAGTGCTACTTGGGTCACACGAGTGGCTGCCAGAAATGGCATTTCATACTGTCTAACAGTTTTAGAGAACGTACAGAGAGACATACCACGTTACAATAATGTCTATTGCAATTGCTAGCATTGTCCTGATATGCTTTCAGTGATGTCGCCTAATAAATGGGTGAAAACATGAACAGACGAAAGTTACAGTAAAGGTCTAGTACTTGATACAGTACTTGCTGTTTGAGACAATATTATTGATTGGTCAATTGCCCAAATCGATCGTTTAAGCACTTGCCAGGCGAACGATTTTTAGTCACCTACTCGCTGGCCACACTCAGTGATTTTTGGTCCCGGGACTGATGCAAATTTCTGATCAGCCATTGTACACAAAGTAGACATAGCCCACCACCACGCCAGTCAGCTACACTAAGCCTTCAACCCATAGCCTGTAAGCCAGTAGCATGCTCCATCTCAGCGAGGGTAGGAGGCTGAGTTAACTGTTTTCTGTTGTTGACAGATGGTGACAGTCGAGGTGAGCTGTACGATCTGTCAGATCGAATCCGAACTTTGAACGAAGAAATGGCAAAAGAGCCGCCACTACCAGAGGAACGTACGACACAGGCGAGTGTCAAGTTCAAAGACACTCTGGTCGACTTTATCTCTCCAACTCCAGAACCAGAACCAGACTCCGAGGAAGAACCAGGAACAGATCCGAGCACTCCACGAAGTGACGAGGACGTCGAACAACAACCAAGGGATTCAGAAACTTCTGATCCGGATTTCAATTATTCCGATGTCGACGGTAGTTCAAAGGATGCAACACCTGCTGCTGAATTGGACGAACAGGATGGGATGTTTGTGGCGGACGACGGTTTGCAAAGTCCGTCAGATTTCTTGCCCGAAGATCCACCGTTCGAATCTGATTGGAGTTTGAACTCGCCGGAGTGTGAAGCCACATTTGATGGTAAGAAATCCCCGTCAGATAAAAATACCGAGGAGGTCAATGCCGAATCTAGTCTGGCGGATACCAACTCTCCGGTTCCATATCTAGAGACAGTTGAGCCAGATGCTGAAACAAACACCGATGAAGCTTGCCGCTCGCCAGACGACAGAGTGAAAGAAAAAAGTCGAACTTCGAAGCATAATCAGGCAGCTGCTGTCTGCAACACCATGTTGGCTACAAAGGTCGTCACGTCTTTTGGAAAGTCAACTGGAAAGAATTCAAAACCAAAATCTCTCAAGGCTGGAAATTCTCTACCCGATGCCGAAAATATCCCTAAAAACACAGACAAAACCCCAGGTATTGATGAAGTCGTTGAAACAGATGAGGAAGTAGTCGATGAGATATGTAGTTCGACCAAACCATCGGAAAAGAATTCTTCCAATCGAAGCCTGGCTGCCCGCAACGCGATAATGGCTGCAAAGGTGGTCAGTTCTTTCGGTAAGCCGAGGAATAGGAGACCGAAATCGGCCGAGGCGAAGTCGGTCGGAAGATCGAGAAATGTCGATTCACAGTCGGAGCCTGATGACATGGCGCTGGTGGAATGCAGCGGAAAGTTTCGCATGATGAGCATTGCCGAGTTGACAACTCTTCAACGCCGCTCTGCGCCGAATGGCGGAAGTTTTACAGCAAGAACTCCGGCTACCACGACGTGGACTCAGAACTCCAGGTTAACTGTTCTGTCTGCATAGTCTTTTATCTAAACAAAAGCCACCAAGGTCAAGGCGGAATCGCTCGTTTGTGTTCGTTAGGTGGCAACGTAGAACTGCAATTGCTTGTAGGCCCCCTATATTGGCTGGAGTTCTACCCCAAATCTTTCCCTCTTTCCGCTGGGGGTCCATGAGACCATGACTCAATTTAACACAATGTGGCATTGGGCCCCAGAAGTGTACTCGCCAAACTGGCATTTCGTCGAACGGTTTAAGCAGGGGGCACAAGTGTGACAGACAGACGACAGAGAGACAGACCACGCTATGGAGTAATGTGTAGGAATAAACGAAATCATTTCCGTGGCGAGAAAGATTTTACCTGATAATATTGATGTGTGTATGTAGGAAAACTCAAACAGCATTCTGTTCACGTCACAGTTTTTACACGCGATAGCAGGAACTGCTATAGCGCATCTTAGCCATCGCAATTCTGTCCGTCCGTCTGTCTGTCACACAGGTGGATCAGTCGAAAACGGTGCAAAGTAGGATTACCAAATTTTCACCCTCGGCTGCCCGGAAGACTCTACTTTCAGGATCAGTAAAGCTTCTCCATACTCAAAAAAAGTCACTCCCAGCGAGGGCGCTAAATGAGAGGGGGTTGGAAAAGTTTGCAATTTTAGCCAATAAGCCGCTGTATCTCAGGAACGGTGCGAGATAGGGCCTATAGGTTACTATTAATCACTAATAGGAAGTCTTACGCTGGCTTTTGATTGGCACCAAAAGCAATGACCTTGGATGATTTTGAACGCCAAAATAAAGGTTTTATTATGGATTTTTGGCGATTTTTGGCTCGACACACAATTCGAGAGTGAATTGCGCCGAAATCGCTAGAGATAAACTAGGACAGCCTGTATATGAAACTTTCAGCATTAAACGTACTGTAGTTTTCACTAGTTTAAATTTCGCTTTTCTGCGTTTGAGGAATTATCTGTACGGAGGCGTCAAACTAGGGTACCCCCTTCAAAATACTCGCATTCGGCTACTGGAATGGCAGCAGCCACGCGAGACAGTGGCGCTATCTGACGTATGTGAATGCATCGTACCCAATGTCAGTTGCTGGAATCGGTGAGCTTGATTTTGTTCGCAGTTGGCCTTCAAACATGCACCGCTGTCGCGCGTTCCCCTTTGCACTAGCTAAGCTTTCTCGCTTAACATATAAAAAGCAGCGTTTGCAATGTCGAGGTAACTAGATTCATTCATTGATTTTGTTGATGGTTGAACGCGCTGCAGGTTGTCGCCGTTGCCAGTGCGCTGCCAGTCGGCCCGCGGTCCCTCGTCGTCTGAGCGTCTGTCTGGCGCGAGGACAACGACCTCAGACCCGAGAACATCCTCGGACCTGAGGACAACCTCGGACGAGGAGGAGCGACAACGAAGACGCGAGGAGACTGACCGTGCATTCTCAGCCTGGCTCAGACAGAAACAGCGCGAGGCCGCCGACAGACGACGAGCAGAAAGACTGCAGAATAACAGCAAACCTTCCACTCCCAGTCAAGTACGCGTTTCATGACCTGTACGTACGTAATCCTATCACTCGCTATATTTTCTGGAGTGTTATAAGAGCCCATAATCTCACTCCACTCGAGCGTGACGACTGATTGCGTCTCGCTTTTGTATATCACACGTTCGTCCAGGCAGAACACGCCGTCGATCACGGCCATGAGATAAGAACGTTTCAACACGATCTACCGTGTATTGTGCTTCGTTACACTCGCATAATACGTACACTATAGAGTTGAAACCTATACACATTTGTACTTTATGCTGGTAAAGTCTTGAACGTAGGCTATACATGTATATATATTCAGGTATTTAACCTAGGAATGAAACAGAAGGTCATGTGCCATAAGAAACACGCTCTAAAACGATTTCCCTTTAAGTTCAGCATTTCTGCAGTATAGCTTCAACAGGATAAATGACAATGTTGAAAATGACCGTTCAGCATGCACTAGCTTTTTCCAGATTGTAATTCTGGAACCAAAGTCACGAATTCGTAATAGCGCAGTAGCGTAATAGCGAATATATTGTGCATTTTCGCCAGGATTCGGAGAGGTCGTCATCGGACGATGCGTTTCAGGCTTGGTTGCGTGAAAAGGCGAAACAGCGACGTCAGCAACAGAAATGCACTCATAAGTCAGACACCCCGGACACTGAACAGGTATATGCGCGAAAGAATAAAAGGTAGAGATATAACGGATTACTTACTCAGTGCAGAACGATTGTATATTGTTAGGCAGAATCGCACGAAGCGTCAGCGCAGCGACTCCGCCTACCGGTAATTCTGCACACTTCACCAAATACCGTCTGTCTATCTGTAGGCCTATGTAACATTCATGCCCCTGCTTAAACCGTTCGGCGGTCTGGTCTTTGTTTCGTTCTGTTGTTGCTGCTCTATTATACTGCTAATCGTAATGCCACCGCTCGTCAAGCTGTATTCAAACTGACAGAAGTGAAATCTGCGCGCTGCAGCTTTCATTTTGGTTTATTTCATTTCCTTTAATTCGTTGCAGTTCAGTTCTGTCGCTTTGTATCTCCTTGCGTTTAAGCTCCACAAGCCGCCTCGCCTACAGTTCAAACACCGATAGTTGTGTCTGGCCGGTAGGGTACCGACAAGAAGTCTTCCAATCGTGCGTTCTCGCAGTGGCTGCGGTCCAAGTGCAAGCAGCGCAGGGTCGAACGGCGACTGCGCAGAGCTGAACTGGATGATCTCAGTGAAGGAGTCATTGTCCACCAGCCAGCCGACTGCCAACGAGCTTACAACAGGTCACACGTCTTATGATGTGCATACAAAGATGTTAAGCTTTCTCGGGGCCGAAGTGGTTTCGAGGCCAACATTTTGGCTTCGGCCTTGGTCTCAAAACCATGGCCTTGGCCTAAAGCATTTGGCTTCAGCCGGACCTCGTCGTATAGTATTAACACCAGAAAACTTATCGTGTACGGTGTCATTCATTGTCACATTTTATAGTTCTACCTTTGACCTCAGTCTTGGCTTTGGCACTGAACAAAAGTTGTCCTTGGCCACGATCTCGGCCTTCTGACATCGCCTTGGCCTCATTCTCATGGTTCTGATCTTGGCCTCGTCCTCGAGAGTTTGACCTCGTTTAACATCAATGAGTGCGTCCCTAAAATAAACGTTGCACACTTTCTTGAAAGTCTTTAAAAGTCCATTTTCCAGGACTAGGAATGTCCTTGAAAATCAAATAAAAAATTAAATTAAAAGTTTTGTTATTCTATGTAAAAGGGCCTAACGTCCTTGAATTTCAAAAGTTCATAATCATTGACGTGAAAATTTTGCAGTCAGTATATGACTCTCCGATCCAGACTCCATTACAAGCGGACAGGACGCTATGCTCCATGTCCGCTTAATCTTCGCCATAGTATCGGCCTGCGGCCTCCATGTTCAGCCCCCAACTGTTTTTACGCGCGAAAGCAGCTACTGTTTTCAGCGCATCTCAGCCATCGCAATTCTGTCCGTCCATCCGTCCGTCACACGGGTGGATCAGTCAAAAGCGGCGCAAGCTAGACTCACCAAGTCTTCACCGTCGGCAGCCTGGAAGACTTTAGTTTCAGGAACCGTAAAGCTTTTACATAAATTCGAAGGGGTCACCCCGAACGAGCGTGCTAAATGAGAGGGGGTGGGCAAAATTTGCGATTGTTGGCCAATAACTCGTTGTATCTCAGTAACGGTGCGAGATAGGGCCTAGGTTACTATTAATCACTAATAGGAAGTCGTACACTGGCTCTCGATTGGCGCCGAATTCGATGACCTTGAATGACTTTGAACGCCAAAATAGGGGGTTTTTGTGGATTTTTTGGCGATTTAATTCGGTCTGCGACACAAGTCTATATCATTCACAAGGTGGCGGCACAGAACTAGCGTTATGTGATCCAGATAGAGAATTTGGTATTTGTATATTAACTTAGCGTAAACATCACAATTTTCAGCTAAACTACTGAACCGGAACTGCTATAGGCTTTCGCGCGTCTCGTGAGCATTAGCTCAAATTTCTTATCTCAACCCCCTAACACACTGTGAAATTATGTACATGGGGGGGTCAGCTACGTACTGTATACATATGATTTACATCACAATTTTGTTCGGTCTCCGACCGTCGTAAAGTTCAACCCCCAGCTGATGTTTCACAATTCAAACACTTAAGTAGCCTACATATAACGTGCACTGAGCGGTGAATAAACAAAGACTGATCGATTGACAACGTGTGTGTACTCGTATGGATAGGTGGTTGAGGCGAAAGAATCGTGAATCTCGGGAGAAGCAGGAGCTGGAACGCCACCTGGGCAGCACGTCCGCTCGCCGCGCCAACATTGGCTTGCCATACCTGCGCTGATTAAAGACATTATACGTCGTTTCACAAACAGGCCTTTTGTCGACATGTATGGTATGCCTGCTGTCCCGTCCGTTCAGTTACGCGCCACCTGCTTAGTATGTGTGCGATCCGAGCCGGCTGTATTGGTCAACACCATCTATTCTGGCGATGTAGGCGTACGGTATTTTAGTGTTCACTTCAGGTGACGCTTTGAAAACTGGCACCCCAGTCAGGCTTATTCCTTCTGGGTAATGGTCGCACCAGTTTTCGTTTTTATACACCCGTGTTTTCAGGTGCGAGCTCGTAAAAGCCTCGTGTCGACAGACGAACGGACGGACATGACCCGCAATGTGGCTATTAAGACGGCCGCATAACGCACTTGTATGGTCAAGCTAAGACCAGAGAGTGTCATTCTGCCTTCCCTGTCGACCTAATGGGCCCAGAGTCCACAACTTCAGAATTTCATGGCGCCATAATATGCAAATCTGACTAACTGTAATTTTTACGGGCCTACGCAAACCGGCCCGGTAACTACTCGGCCCGATTTCTAGAAACAATTTTCAAGCCCGGAGCTCTAAAGGCGAGGCTGCATCATTTCATGTCACTCTGCTGCTGACGTTGATTGTTCGCAGTTAGGCCTACAGTTTTCTGTGTGTATGAAACTGCTTGATTTTACCAGGAGAGGTGCCATGAATTGAAATTATTGTACCGTGCGTGTGCCTGACGGGACAAATTTGCCAATCTTGCCACAAACGTAAAATGCTCAAATGACATTGTGGTGTCGACCCTGTTAATGTTACATGCAGCAGATTTGTGATTGGGCACTACAGTAGAACGGTTTACTCTAAGCCTACTGTGACAGAGTAACCATCGTGTGAACATATAGGCACTTTTGAATGCTGTTTAAAAATTGCTTTTGCTGTTTACTACCTTTGACAAAAAACTTTGCATGTACCTACTCCATGCTATATAAATTGATTGCGTGATGTATAGTATCATTGTACTGTAAACCAATGGCGTGTTTAGGAGTAGGCCCAACCTGCCAAACCCCGCCCCCTTGGTGCTGAAAATTTGCACAATTTTGTTTCCTGAGACATCAAACGTTATGCATCAGTTAACGAAGTTTTCAGTTCCATCCCCCAGATACCCTGGTCCTCCCTTTCCTCAATGTAAGAGGTTTTATTATTTGAACAGCTCAATTACCACTAGACTGCAGTTTTAAACACGGTTGTAAAAATTAAATTCCAAATACGACACTGCTGTAAAAAAATTGCTTGAGCTGCTTGCCGCTCATAATTGGACTAGGCTTAAGGGGTGATGAGAACTGCTGCTATTGCTAAGAATTCTATGGTCATTACAGTGACCATCGTCCAAATAAAGAGACACCCAAACTTGTCATCACAATGTTAGCAAGGTGAGATAAATACTTGTGTAATAACAGTTGTCCATGTTCCCATAACGTGTGCACAAAACAGCATGGCATTGGCTGTGCGCATTTCATTTTGCAACAATATAATTTAAATTAAATGAATGACAATATGATAGGGACATCTTGTTATTTGGACACGGTGGTTGATAAGGCTGAATGATATTTTATGTAAGTTGCATGTTGTATATGGTTGTGACATTACTACAGTATTACTGAACAATCTCAGACATATCCCATATGTTTTAATTGATAATACCCATGCATGCCCTCCATACACAAGTTAAAACCCAACTTTTTCAAAATTAACTGCAGTTTATCTCCAACCATCACAAAAAATGTACAGACTGTTTGATTACTATTTTACAACTTGTATACCTTCCTGGTGTCCCACCAAACAGTGACAAAACTCTGAATGAAACTAAGAAAACAAGAAATCAGCATGCACATCACTAAATTTTACACATGTAAAACAAAAAATACACTTCCATACATTAACCATGTGAGTTAGTTTCCAATGATTAATAGCACCATGAAAAGAATCATTTCCAACTACCAATAGCCCCATGAATCAAACCGTTATGAAGCTTATCATCCGTGTTCTCAAATTCAACTCAAAACGACACATTCTCTACCTATTCAAATGATTTAAAAGCAAGCACGACAAAAACGTAAATAATCAAAAAAAATCTCATCGCACGACACAAGAAACACGCATAATAATGCCACATACATTTGCGACTTGGAAGTCTCACTCGATGAGAATTAGTGGAACACGGTCAGCAATTACAGACTAATTATTTTCTCCGTATAGAAAAAGTTTTCTCACCCGAGTGCATCTGTTTGTTGCAAGGCCAACTCAGTCTCCTATCCCATACAGACAAACGAGAGATTAGAAGTAGCTTATGGAATGGTGGCTTAGGGTGAAAGCGAAGCAAAGCCACCAACTGGGGTAGTGGTATGTCTGCAAGCTGCACTAGCCACTGCATGTTTGGAGACCCACTCAACAGTATCAAAACACTCATAATACAAATGTATGGCAGATCAGAAAATGTTAGCATAGAGAAGCAAACCTGACAATGCTGCCGTTAATACGATCGAACGTGAATCAAAATATCTTACTTAAAATCACAATACAAATTGTTCTACTCATAGTCACTCATATGCAAATTCAAATGCCAACGTTCAAGGGTAAGAAGTCTCAAAATCTGATAACGCTGCTATGACGACAATTATCCAGGCCAGTCTAAAACCATGCATCAGTCACATTACAAATTTTCTATCAGTCACATTTCAAACTGTTCTAGGCATAGCGGGAGGGAGAGACTTGGCCTAGAATCATGCCCACAATTCATACGCCAATGCTAAAGGGCCCGGTGTTTCTTTGGAGACTTTTTCGGCCGTGCCCCCGATATGGGGGATTCTGGACTGGATGAGTTGTCCCGAGCTACAACCCCACAGCGACGGCGGGGAAAACCCACTGCATCAGAGGGCAGAGACTCGACAAGGTCATCGACGTACTGGGTATTTCCGAACGTGGCCGAGAGATCAAGGGGTCGTCTGGTTGGGTACGGAGGGTGGGAGTCTGCAACATCAAAGTCTATGCCGTGGGAAGACATCATCATGTCATCGTAGCAGTAATAGTCAGCTCCGCCACACGCGCCCTCCACATCCCCACGGTACGCCCAATCGTCGTCGGTAAGTGCATGTCGACCGCCCCCGGACGCATAAGAATCATGTGAGTGGGGGCGATGTCGGTGATGGTTGTGGCTACGGTCGCTTGGAGCTGTTGACCGGGAATTACGCTCACCCTGTCCCCGGTCTTTCCGCAAATGCTCGGTCGGCAGCCGGTACAGCTCATCGAACTCCTCGCTGGTGAGTCCGGATGTCATCCGGGAAGCCCCACTGCCACTTCGACGTCTCCGTCCACAGCGTTTCTCAGACTCAATCTTGTCCAGAATCAGCTTCCGGCTGATCGGTCCGTCCACATGCGGTGATGCTGTGTTTTCCATGGAAATACCCATCACTCCCATTCCAGAGTTCTTTGTCTTCTCTGGGTCACTGACTCCAAGTTTGTTTGAATCTTCCGAGTACTTGTCATGAGCAGCTACTTGCCCATTAGTTTTCTTCAGAGCCTCGTCTTTAAAAGTTGTTGTCGAACCTTTTCCACGACTATCACTCGGCAATGAATCGTTCGAGGGGCTGTCGTTTTCGGCCCAGAACTCGTAGATCCATTGCAGATTTTCAGGACCGTGGTCGCTTACCTGCAGATTCCGATTGAAGAGTTCGTTAAAGCTTTCATTCTGGTCGTCGGTCGGAATGAGGATATTTTCATCCACAACGATCCGCAACTCTTCCACATCGGGAAGTCGGTGTGCAGTTGGTGGAGTGGTTGAGAGGACTACCTGGCCAGTCACAACCTCGTCGCAAATTCTCCTCAGTAGTTCCACGCTCACGTTCCCCACCTCCAGATCCTCTCGGACCTTTTTGTCTGAGATATCTGCCACGTCTTTTTCCCCATCCGACTCCGAGAGTTCACGGCACTGCTTGCCGACCTGACCCACAGGCCCACTGTGGGTTGATCCCAGAAGATCCAGGATGTTTGGAGAGGGTGTTCGATCAATGGTCGGTGGGGACGAAACACGGTTCTGGTAGTTGCGGAAGTTTTTGAGCGCGACGTCGCCATTGCTACCACGAGGGGTGCCAATGCCGAGTAAACTCTGATTACTGTGGCAGTCGAGAGTGTCCACCGGCGACAGAAGAGTTGTAGAAGTTAGACTATCAAATGATGAAGATCTCAAATCACCTCCGCCCTGTGCAAAACAACAGTTTATTCATCACAGTACTACATAATATGTCAATAATGAGACATGAAGTTCTTGTTGAAACTTCAGCAAATATTACTATGCTGCTACTGCTATCCCGTGTGACGATGATGACAACTACGACTACGACAATTACTATCACTACACTACTAATACGACTACTACTACTACTATGACTATTAGCATTTTACTTACACTGAATCGGCAAGCAGTGGAGTCGCTATTGTAGAGATACTGACAGTCTGCAAGGTAGACATGACTTAGCGCCTCGTCAGCCGTCAAACGTTCAGCAGAGTTGAACATCAACAGCAGCTCCAGCAGATGGACCACTGCACCAAACACAGCGTCATCATCATCATCATAATCGCATGATTTCTAAATCAAATCAAATCAAAATTCAAGTTTAAAGCGCATCTAAAAATGTCTCCAATGCACCAACAACAGTTCCAGCAGATGATCCTGTGGCCTACATGGCTTGCTTGTGTAACGGTTAAGATATATGACTTATGACCAAGAGGTCATGGGTTCAACTCCCTGGTCCCAGTGAGGTTGCTATCAGATGGTAACTGTTTTGACTGGTGGACAGGCAAACCATCTCGAAATATAACCAACACCAAGATCAACTCAGAAATGGGGACGAGCACCCCATCCACGCCACTTCTGGGGCATGGCACCTTTACCTTAAGATCAACTCCGCCTTTCATATGTTTATGATAGGTAAAATGAGTCTTTGCCTGTCTGGCTGGGGTTAAGGTAAAGCACGTTCATCATCTGTGTCAGGTGGCGGGAACACGGTGTGATCCTATGTGGCAGGTGAAGCACCGTAGCTCTGCAATGGGTTACCATCAAGGGCTATACATTAGTGCTGCTGCTATTGACTATTTCACTAGTCAACTAGTCATCAACTAGTCAACAAGATCGACTAGTCAACATCACTATCACGACGGATAATTATCCAAAGATCGCCACCGACATGCAAACAACCATAATTTGCCATTTCGAACATCAAGTTATCTTCTCATTTCCATAAAGAGATAACTTTCTTACAGCAGTGTTATCCTATACAATGACAACACTAACATACATGACCTTTTATTTAATGTTTAATATGTATTACCATGCTTGATTTCTGGAATCCAACCATTTGGAAATCTTTGGCAGTTTTCCTGTCTTTCTATAATTTGGTATCACATTACGTGAAGTGCATGTTAATTTTCAAACATAAAAGAATTTTAGTCTGAAATATATGCTGCACTTGAAACTATGTCAAAAAAAATTAAAATGAATACCTGTTTAACTATTCTATGCATTAGCCAAATGTGTCCAACATTATTGAAATAGTATTTTAAAGGACAGATGCCAGTCAGAATTCCAAATGAACAAAGTTAAAGAACTGACCATGTTTATAACATTCAGTGCTGTGAATGTGTTAAAAATCATTCAATATCTTGGACAAAGTGCAAAGAAAAGAAAACAAAGCATTCAAAACTCAGATACTGTACTGTTCAAAGAGTGATGAGTTAAAAATGGCCTCGTAAATTAGCATTTCACAGTAATATATGCCCCAGAGAGTGAAATATCATTGGATATATAGTAGTACCTTGTTGGTCGACACCGGAGAGCTGAGTGCGGAGGGGTGAGCGGGGTCGGAATGGATGATTCTTGAGCAGCTTGTTGGGCATCACTCGCAGCACATGCGTCCAATCATCATCCCTCAGATGTACTGCATCTATCAGCTTCAGCAGCTGGTCCAACGGGCTTGCTCCTATCAACCAATGCAACAGTAAAAACCTTCATTACAATCATTAGATAATAGAGTTGTCACAGTTGACGCGTTAATTAATGCGTTAATGCGTTAATAAATTAACGCGCGTTAAAAAAATTAACGCACATGCGTAAATTTACAGCAGTAATGCCCCGTTAAAGCGTGGCTACACGCGACGATTTCCTCGGAGGAGGTTTATAAACCTCGGAAGGCCCGGTCACGTGGGACAACATTTCGGACGAGGAAATTGGTGCGTGTAGCCACGACGTTACACGTTTAAACTGAAACATTTGCGCAACATCTTCGTTTGTGTCTAATAGGCCTAGGGTGTTTACACGATCCAGCAAACGTCCAGTAAACTTCCAGCAAATGCATTCAAAATACACGTGCTAATGCTGGACGTTTGCTGGATGGTGTAAACACCCCATAAATTACCTGCGGACGTAAAAAAAAATTCTGAACACTATGCTCAACAGTCTACACACGTTTTGCGTCAAGGCAGAATGGCAACAAGTACATGTATTAGAAGTCAGAGAAATAAAAAGGTAAGCAGAAGAAGAGGTGACGGGAGAGGAGAAATTCTTCATTCAAGCAATTAACCTTTAAAATAAAATACTGTAACAGTTAAATAGTAAATAGTCTAAATACGTTTAAAAAATAAAAATTATATGTGTTTTTAAAACATTTTTTTTTCATTTTTCTAACTTTCTATATTCTACAGGCGGGTCCCATAAACGTCTCGGGCCCGGGGTAATTTACCTCCTACTCTCCATCTCGACGGGACTGGGTGCGTTAATTTACGCGTTAATTAA
>Ga0209671_1003985_pt1 | contig 14446 bp, 6 predicted proteins | sample WorMetHERISLAND2_2_FD_187401 | JGI IMG/M metagenome (GOLD analysis project Ga0209671, IMG submission 187401) | Marine gutless worms symbiont microbial communities from Max Planck institute for Marine Microbiology, Germany - Olavius geniculatus... | ecosystem: Host-associated > Annelida >... | reverse complement strand
GGACTTGTCAACATATGAACGAAGTTTTCTCCTATCAACCTGAAGGTCTCCGGTCACAGCTGTACTTTGACAAGATCGTCATCTACAACTCAATCCACCTGTTTCCCGACATAACCACCGAACTGCTGCACCTCATCAATGCTCTGACAGATCGAGGACGTCTTCTCATCATTCACCGACCGTTCCGACTCAACACTCTTCCATTTCCGACCGATGTGCTCAACCGATTTCGCAGTTCCGACCTTTCACTGGAACATCTAATCTCAACCATTCAGCTGCTTGGACTGGAGTTCCAGTGGGAGGTGGACAACTCCAAGGTGGTGACATCAAGACAGAAATGGCTCGACATGGTCCAGTGTGGCAAATTTCCACCATTCCAACACGACAAATCACAGGCTGTCGACAACCCAGACAAAACATCGAACGTCACGTCGGACGGTGTTCATGAGCTAATGACAGGGGTTCTTCGCTATGCGGGAGACTCTGAAATTGAAATCGTTGACCGAATGGTTTTCGTAACAATTTACCGGACTCCTCCAGTGCCAGCAACAAAGAAGCTACCAACAGTAACCAGAAGTCTGAAAAGCAGCAACAGAGTCGGCAGATTTGGTCCTCTGGAAATGGAAGTAACACCAGAGATCAAAGAGCTTCTAAATGCAAAACACCAGTCCCAGCTGAAAAAATGCAGCTTATTTGACTGACAAAATCATTAATGAATTATTACCATTTTAGTCCAAGACTTGTGTGTTATGTTTAGTATTTATTAAAATAATATTAGCTACCACTGTATTTATGACTTGTTGTCAATTTACATGAATCTCCAGCTTATGTAGGCCTACACCATGCTTTTACTTATGACTGCATAAACGTTTTGAAAATTTTCAAATTACAATACGAGGGGCCTAATTTACAAAACATCGTACGACAATCGTCAAATTGTCGTAAAATCCTCGCAACTTTGTCATAAATTAACAAGTTACGATGTCGTAAGATTGTCGTAAAAATATCCTATCCGAATTTTGGAAGCTGATTTTACGACTTCGTAACTTTCTCGCAATTTTGTCATAACTCCGTAGTCGATAAAATTAGCCAGCCAATCAACCGCCGTTACATTGACCTCAACCATGGCCTCAACAAATCGCGACGCAGTCAATGAGCCAGGCCTCCATGGCGCTGCACGCCCATCGTCTGCTTCTGCCGTTGCCAATGGTTACCAATGTAAACAATAATGGTGAACTGATTTCGCTGCCTGAAGTTACCACAAACAAAATCTATATGTATTATGGCACCATAAGAGAATTATATACTAATGAAAAATCTAAATAATTACTGTATGTGTGCTTAATGCTGTTGTATGACAGCTAATGAGCTGTCATACATTTTGTCATAACTTTTGTGGTAACTTTGTCGTACGATTTTTTATAAATTAGGCAATACCAATCTGTATCTCTCAAATTGTATCTCAATCAACATTTTATTACATACATCCGTATAAAGATGAAGAGCGAAATGAAATAAAATGAAAGTCGTGTGCTTTTTTTACGCGCAACAACAGCTACTGCTGTAGCGCGTCTTAGCCATCGCAATTCTGTCTGTCCATCTGTCCATCACACAGGTGGATCAGTTAAAAACGGTGTAAGGTAGGATAACCAAATCTTACCATCGGCTGCCTGGAAGACTCTAGTTTCAGGATCCGTAAAGCTTTTCCATAAATTCGAAAGAGGTCACCCCCAACAAGAGCGCTAAATGAGAGAGGGCGGGAAAAATTTGTGATTTTCAGCCAATAAGTCACCATATCTCAGAAACGGTGCGAGCTAGGGCCTAGGTTAATATTAATCACTAATAGGAAGTCATACACTGGCTTTCGATTAACACCAAAATCAATGACCTTGAACGCAAAAATAGAGGTTTTTATGGATTTTTGGCAATTTCGGGCTGCGACACACATTTAAGGACCAAATTGCGCGGAAATCAATAGATAGAAAAGAACAAGCTGCATATGAAATTTTTAGCATAGAATGTACAGGGTGCGGCAAAAAAGTGGACCCCTAAAGTTTTTTTTGTTTTCTCATCAACCATTTAGAATTTTAATTTGAAATTTTACTGATTTATTTACTGAAACTTTCTAAATCTAACTGCCAAGTAAAATATGATTCTGTTGAAAAATGATGAAGTTAATGATTTATAAACATGACTGCCTACTCATTTTTCAGCATTCAAAAATGTTCCGGCTACAACACCAATTTAATAACATTGCTAACAACACAGTTAAATAATGATCAGATGCCAGAATTCCATTGTCACTGCGAATGTTTGAAGTGTTCACCGCCAGCTCCAAGCTACAACACCAACCTCCAGTCGCCTTATTTGAGAAATCTTTTACAGCCTTGTCGATCGGTCCCTGTGGCAGGTTGCCCCAGATTACCTGAAGCGCTTCCTTGAGTTCAGCACATGTTTTCGGCTTTGTTTTAAGCTTGTTGTAAGACTCTAACATTGCACCCCATACATGATAGTCCATTGGGTTTATACTCAGCGAATTTGGAGGCCATTGGACTTTTATGATGATATCTGGACAGCTGGCCTGCAGCCAGTTCTGTGCGCTGCGCTGTGCGCTGCGTGTGCTGACGTGCCATCCTGCTGAATGATAAAGCTGGTGGGCAGCCGGTGATTGCTTTAAAGGAACTATAATTTAGTGATAATTTATGAACAATATAAATTACTGTTTATCAGAACGTCTCTGTGACGTCATCGGCAGTAACGTGTAACCAGTTTTTGGAAATTAAATAGCATTTTTAGCTGAAATATTTTTAATGCTGAAAAATCTGTAGGCAGTCATGTTAAAAAGTCTATAACTTTGTCATTTTTCAACAAAATCACATTTTACTTGGCAATTATATGTAGAGATTTCACCAAATAAAGCTCTAGAATTTTATATTAAAATCCCAAACGGTTGCGGAGAAAACAGCGGGAAAACTTTAAGGGTCCACTTTTTGCCGTACCCTGTAGATTCCGACAGTTTGTCTCAATTTCCTAGGTTCAAGGAAATCTGCGCTTAAGGGCATCAAAAAGCAGCACCCCTGTAAAAGTCGTTATTTTACTGCTGTTGGCCAGCCTTTCATGAAAACAGTTGCAAACAGGCACGGCATGCTGCCTATCACAACAAGCATGAGCGAAAAGCTTTTTATTCGTATCAACATCGACGACTTTGAAAGACCCTCAACTCTGAAAATAAGTTTTTATTGATTTTTGTTTTAGTTTGTAAGCATCTTTACTCTACAAACTGCAGGTGCATTAACCTTGTTTTGCTCAAAAATACTACAAGTTGAAAGAAAACTAATATTTTATGACATGTAACATCCACTTCATAAAAGATAAAAAAAATACAGTTGATGCCAGATGAAATTGGAGCAAGATATCAGTTGCTTTTAACCAACATCTTAGTGTATTTTTAAACTCAACAAAACGTTTCCACTGGAAATGATAAATTTACTGTCTAACCAAATATCGTATCAGTACATAGTCTTTAAAAAGTGGTCATTTATCAGATCATTAATGAATATGGCACAACAGTACAACAGCAAATGAAACAAAATGCTTCAGTTAATCCTACAATGTAAATTAAACATGGCTCATTTGTTTCTCACAGCAATCAAAATACATAGCTTCACTAAATTTTAAACTGTATCAGTTAAATAAACACCAATGTGAAAATGCACAAACTTGGGTTCTACAGCATCACGGAATGTTTCGATTTCACTATCTGTACTTAATACTATAACGCACTAAATTTGATCCTTACTATGACAGCTTAATGATCAGAAATTTTACAACATAATTTTAAGCAGTGACCGAATACGGTATCGCGAATAATTATGTTGTAAAAAACACTTTATGACAAAACGACACGGTCCGTTTACAGTCATGGTACACAGTCACACGATGCTGACAAGTTGCACCTTGCATCTGGCTATTCCGTTGCACCACCGCCGACTTGCTGGATCAGTGTGATGTTGTCACCTTTCAGCAATATCCGTCCTGCACAATACACATCACACCAGCACCACGTTATTATAACTTATTAGTTAGTAATTACATTATGATGCCATATATATCGTGTCCCAAAGAACAAGCAAAATTGTTTTTGTCAGAACCTTGTCAAGTCTCCACGAAATTTGATAATTTTGGGGCATAAAGATGGCCAAATTATATATGTAAGGTGCACTCACTGTCCACCTCACCTAATTTACTTCAACGCACTACCATGTTAAATGCAGACGCTGCAAATTGTTGCACACAATGCTGAGTTGCTGGCTCCAGTAAACATTCCAACGACACACAATGAGCAGTACACGCAATAAAATGAAATGTCGTAGCAGAATTATAACTGTATAACGAAATCCTCGTTTGCAAATTTCAGAATTTATGCTCAAAGTGCCCCACACAAATGGACACAAGAGCTTAGACGTGATGCTGCCGCATGGCTGATAGCGGCATCAATAACTGACTGGCCAAACTGCACTCTCGATCAGCCATGTTTTAAGCTTCGTATAGGCCTGAAGGAGAAACGTACATAGAAACAAAACTAACATGTATACAAGAAAATACATTTATTGGATCAAAGACTAACGACATGATGACATAATTGTTCCCTTAGCCTGGGCAAACAACAAAATGTACTAAGTGTCTTAACATCAATCTTGCCACTTTTAAAATATTAACAGCTGTATTGCAATAAAGATATGAAATAACTACACTGTGACAACAAAAACGACTTTGTAGCTAAAAAAGTAGAAAATAACTGAAATATATGATTGAGTAGTGTGTGTAGCCTGGCGAAAACTACTCAAACAAAAGTAAAAAGCAAAAACTTCTACTTGAGCAGAGTAACAAAGTGGAACCGGAACTACTTCGTTGCTATCCAACAGTATCACTAACAGCATCAACGTGAGAAAAGTTAACGAAAGTCATCTCACCGAGACTCTTTCGGTTCTTCGTCTTCATCTGAACTTCTTCAGCTTCATCCAGTACAAGGTTCATATACTCGTCGAAACCCTGGCCAAACAAACCAACAAATATTCACATACATTCACACTGTGTCTGCTTTACTACATCATCATTCACCATAAAACCACAGGCACTCTAAGTGAGTGAGTGAGTAGGGTTTAATGTCCCGCCCCACACAGTAGGTCCCTATAGGTCATTTCGAGGCAAAACTGCACACACACATAATAACAGAACAAAATGTTTAACCTTTATGAAACACAAAACATAAAAAATGACCTAAACCTAAAACTGTAAGAACTGCCAATTACGATTGTGCATATGTAACGATAACGGCAGTTCTAATAATCTCCCCTGTTATCCTCCAGACAGTCATTAATCTCTAAACAATGAATGTCATCATGACCAGCTGCCAACATGCGAATGTTTTAATTTCAGCACATCGTTAAACAGAGCAAATTATGCTGAATACAATAATTCTGAGAAGCAGACAGCACTCTTAGGGTACAAACCTCCACAAAGGTTAGAAAATAATGGTCAGGCTAATACGAGGTACTAAAAATTTTACTTTATCAACTGCAACAGATGCTTCATTTTGCACCACATTTTATGCCAGAGCATGCAAGCAGGCCACCACAATCAAGAGAAAATGTTGTTACAAAGCTTCCGGATCCAAACTGACCCCAAAATAATGTACGAAAAATCATCCAACTTTCTCAGTAATTCTGCCGAAAGTCGATCCAACAAACCAGTGGACAACTGAGACGAAACAATACCATGACACAGAAATGCACGTGTCATATAAGATAACGATAAACAAGTGCTTGCAACAGAAGAATACTTACAATGATACAGCCCTCTATCCTCAAGTTTGTCTGCTCATACAGCCAGACCTGGATACGTGATCGCTGCAAACACAAATTCTCCAACACTGACAATCAACTATACAGCTACCAAAGCAAGACTCTTGACTTGGGCTGCTGAAAACAGCAAGCGTGTAATGTAAAGTATCTGATCGTCAACACTCAACTAGCACAACAAAATAATTAACGTCATAATTAATTTTTTACGACTAAAATCCAGTTTGTGTGAACTTAAAAATGAACTACCATAGTTGCTTTTCGGAGTTCATTGTATATTTAATATAGCTGTACACTAAATTTGACATCTTTTACTGAATACAAAAAAATAAATCTGCTGCAAGATACATTTTACTAGAATTCAGGAAATTCACCCACAAATCTGAGGATTATATGATCTCTAAAATATGTTGATTAAAGGCATTTCAAATTTTACAATATTTAGTACAAAAATCAAAGTAAATGAATACTTACATTCTGAAGATACCTGAAGATAAGGTTCTGTTACTCAATTAAGAAAAGTCCACCAGTAAATTGCAATTAAAATATGCGACGCACACAACAAAAACAAGAAATTTGAGCTAATGCTCACGAAACATGCGAAAGCCTATAGCTGTTCCGGTTCAGTAGTTTAGCTGAAAATTGGGGTGTTCACGCTAATTTAATATACAAATACCAAATTCTCTATCTGGATCGCATAACGATAGTTCCGTGGCGCCACCTTGTGAATGATACAGACTTGTGTTGAGCCCGAAATCACCACCCCAAAATCCATAAAACCCCATATTTCAGCGTTCAAGGTCATTTAAGGTCATTAAATTTGGCGCTAATCGAGAGCCAGTGTACGACTTCCTATTAGTGATTAATAGTAACCTAGGCCCTATCTCGCACCATTACTGAGATACAGTGACTTGTTGGCCAAAAATTGCAATTTTGCCTACCCCCTCTCATTTAGCGCCCTCATTCGGGGTGACCCCCTTTGAATTTATAGAAAAGCTTTACGGTTCCTGATACTAACGTCTTCCAGGCAGCAGACGGTGAAAATTTGGTGATCCTATCTTGCACTGTTTTCAACTGATCCACCCGTGTGACAAACAGACAGACAGACAGAATTGCAATGACGCACTGAAAGCAGTAGCTGCTTTCGTGGTAAAAACAAACTAGGCGAATGACACATTACTATAAATACTATGTAGAAAACTCTTAAGACTAAGTTATATATGGAGAGTGAACGACAAGTTCATGAACTGACAATTCCTGTCTCACTGCAGCTACAATTGACCAGTGACAACACTTTCATGCATAGCCAAAAAATGCAATACAACACAAAAGCCACAAGAAATAAGTAAGCAGTCAGATGCATCATGAAAAAAGGATTCCAAATAAAGCAAATAAATCACTCTCCGCTCCGCAGGTGTCCAACTAGAGTTCAACCAAAAACACGCACACAGGCTCTAGCAAAAAAGAAATCGGTGGATGTGCGAATGTTACATTGGGGAAGGTGTACTTTGCGGAATGCGGAAATTTGGAAAGGTGTATTTGCGAAATTTCACCTGCAGAACTTTCCGCAAATTACACCTTAGAGTTTTTCTGTATTCCGCATTCTGCATTCTGCAAAATTTACTTAAAATCAAATAATCAACTTTGCGTAGGCTTAGGCTTATAATTTGAGTCTCAAATCAACTTCACTCTTGAAACGCCTTTTTTTATTTGAAGTCCGTTAATTCACGAGCGTACACCAGCACATCACACGAGAATGCAAGGTCAACTCAAGTAGCCTACAAACGATTACTGATGTGGCGCAAAGACTAAGTTGCTTGCTCAGGTAATTAGGTAGCCTAAGTTGTTTCATCCGACCGACCGACTGCCGTGAAGACACGATCACAGAAGGCTACAGAAATCAACTCAAAAATAGGCTTACTGAGAAAAAGATTGCCGCCTCGATGAGGGCCAAGTTGTCGGATTAGGTATTATTCAGTTGACATAACTCAACAACAAAAACATTTCCGCAATTTTTATTCCGCAAAATACACCTCATTCCGCAAAGAATTTCCGCAGGTCTGCTCAGCAAGGCCTAATTAAAAAAGTCTTGCATTGTATCGCACCATCAAAGACAATTGCCACTGCCGTGAATAGTTCGTGGATAGTTAGGCCTATACCTGAGCAGACAGAGACACTATATTAGAGCCGTTCATCGCAACGAAAAACGTCGACTTACAGTATTTGCGTTGCATGTTTGGCACGTTAAAATGCCACTTGATATAATCAGTTATTCAATGCGGGTCACTCATTAGCCTGATACTAAATCAAGGTAACGTAGGCCTACCAAAACAATGATAAAAATTAGCCTACTATCTCCTCCTGCAAAACACAACGAGGCTTGTGAGCATGGTGGTCGAGCGCTCTGTAGAATTGTACACTTATTCAATTGACATAACTTGACAACAAGAACATTTTCCGCAATTTTAATTCCGCAAAATACACCTTTTCAAAATTCCGCAGTCCGAAATCCGCATTCCGCAAAGTACACCTTCCCACGAACAATCACGTCAAGACAGCGCTGCCATTTTTAATAGCAAATAATCAAATTTGGCACTTCCTGAAGAAACTTAACTTAAAGGCCGTTTGATTATTATACTATTGTGCATTATACTAACTTGCGGTGCATTACTATGGTAGTAACCACCGCCGAAATAGAAGATTTCCAACCACACAATACACGCAGCTGCTAAAACACAACAGTAAAGATACAATTGGCTGCACCATCACTTTCTGCACTTTCTGCGCTCCCTGATATGCCATTTCGCGATCTTTCGAACGCTAAAAAATTGAAAAATACGGAAAAATTACAAAAAAACACTACACCCAACGTTCCAACAACGAAACTACTGCGCATGCGCATCACACGAATAAATCATACCAAACTTACAAATAAATCATACCTGAGTTATCTTGGAATAGTTCATTAATTTATAGGTAGGGGTGTGCGACAAAGTTTGTAATTTTTTTTGTTAACAAAGTAAACCAATATCCATTATTATTTGCAACACGAGTTAAAATATAAAATAAAAACAATATTTTCAAACCGAATTTGTGTGACTGCAGATTAAAATATTACATATGCTTTCAAAAATCGTCTACAAATTTTATCCTGTATCTTACGCTCCAAGTTCACACCCCCGGTTGTCAAAGTTAATCGAAACACATCATACACAGATTTAAAATTGCGCAATGAACTGAAATCATGCATGAAATCGGGCTATAGAGTCAAGACTTTGGTTAACTGCAATTTCATGTCCTCGTCATTTTCCGATTACATGCTTTACTTTAAAAATGAATAACTGTGCGTAGGTCTATTATTAGACCTATTATGTATACGGAACACACAAGATACTCGGTAAACGTAATTAGAGAGTGTTTACTGTTTGGTAGTTGGTCTGTTGTCGTCTGTGGTCTGTCTATGAGGCGTGTATTGTGGCTGAACGGTAGGCTTTACCAAAAATATATTATGCGATTAATTAGCCCTGTGTAACGGCTTTTCGCGGGCAAAATTTCAGCGATCACGTGCAAGGGGAACATTTTCAAGTGCAGGGTTGAACAGCGTGGGGTAGAAAAAAGTGCGTTTTTCAACTAACATGTTGCCGTATCTCAGAAACGGTTAGAGAGAGGGTCGGCGATAGTACTGTTGAATAGGGCAATGACGAGTTTTTATCGGATGCGAATGGTAATTATTTTTTACCCAACTTTGTTCAACCCTGAATATGAAAATGTTTCCCTTGCAATGAATCGCTAAAATGTTGCATGCGAAGAAGAGCTGTTTGTTGGCTGCATGGAGCCTTTACCAAAGGCCGCGGGGGGGGGGAGATTAGACTAAGTATGTGTAACTAAAAGAAAAGAGACAAGAAGCCCAGTTGTAGCTAAAGTGAGCCGACCGTACCGCATATCCGAATCTTAGCAACCGGAATTCGTACGCTGGCATTCGGATATGCGATACGGTCCGGAGCAACACGTTTGAGCGTCGCCTTCTGCTCCGGACGATGGGCGCTAAAGCTTGACACTGACAATAGGTTTCAAAAATTATGCATTATTTATAGACTAGCAAATTACGGGCAAATTACGCGTAATTTATCCCAGCATTTATTCAGAAAATAATACTCTGCTATGTCACTTGACGAACAACGCACAACGACGACATACGACGAAGACGACCCGCAAGAACGCACGATGTCACGTGACAACAAACGACGAAGAAGAAGCGACGCACGACGCGAAGCGTGACGACAACGCACGACGATGACGTACAGTGACGTCACGCGACGACGAACGACAACTGATGACGACAACGATGACTACTAAGTGCAGCAAGAACTAAGTTATTATCACAAAGCCAATAAAAATCAGATTTGCCATATTACTTATTTTCCCAACTTAGGCGGCCCTGCGATTTTAACTCGAACGATATGCAAAGTAGCCTACTGTATTTCCAATAACGTGCCAGTCACAGAGCATCGCAGCCAGAAGACACATACTACCGCTTCAATCAGCCACACAAGACCTTAACCTCGTAGCCTGGGGTATGTAGGCTACAGAAATTCAGTGAACGTACGTAGGCCTACGTGCACGCCTTTCCGCCGGTTTTGCTTCCCGGTTTCCTCGCTTCAAATTGCAGACTTATAAACACTGCTATAGGCTATAATAGTGGTCTTTACCCTGTAAAAGGTGGCTGTAGGGGGCCTATAATGCAGGTCTTGATAAGGCGATCTGCTAACATGCTTGGAGACAGCTGTAGCACTCGTGGCGTGCATTATCGCGGCATAATATATGCGGCGGAGCAACGTCTGCGGCGGAGGGCAAGATGTGTGCGAAATGAAATGTGTGTGTACCTCGATACGCGTAGTACCGACTACCGAGCAATGCAATGCAGGCGTCAGTTCTCATTTCCTAGCACACACACAGACGCGGGCCGGTGTCACATTAAAATGTCTCCCGCATGAAAAATCCGCCGGGAGAGAGATAATCACGGAATTGATAGGCATTGATATGTCTCCCCCTTAACTAAATATCGCCGGCTTTATAAAAAAATCTCCCTATTATAGAATCGCCCCAGAAAAGTCTCCCCGGCCGACAATTTACCGGTAAAAATCCCACCCGCCTGGGCGGCGGTCGGGCGGAGCGGATTTTTTGTCTGTAAATTGTCTGTCGGGGAAGACTTTTCTGGGGGCGATCCTATAATGGGGCACCGGCATTGCAGCTGCAGCAACCTGCCCGCAGTCTCCCCGTCTGTTCTCCGCACAGCATCCTCATCAGTATCGATCTATGCGGACGGGTGGCGCGCGTTCGCGACCAGTCTGCACTCTGCAGGCCGTGCGGCTTCAGCGTATACACAACGCACGTTGACGCTGTTTCGCCGACCAAACGCTGCAGTAGTACGACCTATATGTTACGCGTGTCGTAATCCTACTGGCCTAATGACGTAGGTCCCACTGTATAGAATACGTCCACGTGAACGCGGCGTAAAAATGACGAAAAGGAAGAAACCGGAAGGAAACGATCTCGACAGGGACCAGTCTGTACCGATACCAATCCAGACGTTTCTCTGGCGCCAGACAAGGTACGACAGTAAATCATGCAGTTGTTTAAATAATAATAGTACAGTTATACACAGAAATAGGCTACTGTTGAAGGCTACTACGTTACAAAATATGCTGAGGTGCAGGTGGCAGTTTTCTAGTAAGCGCCAATTCAGATTTCATTTTTTTACTTTTTAGTTTCTCACTATAATGTCGGTTGGTGGCATGGCGTATAGTTGGTAATGCGTTTCGGCTGAAACGATGTTACTCTACGCCGGACTGCGATGGGTCACGGTGACTGCCTGCGGGCAGGTAAACCATCTCGGTGCGAAGCCTGCCAGCTAGGCCGACTCAGCCTTCTACCCTCCGTGGGACGGTAAAATGAGCAGTAACTCATTTATATGGGTTACGGAAGGTGGTGATCTTAGTACAGCTGACTGGGGCTGCCTAGCCAGCCGCTGCGTTAGCCTGTGTCTGCAGGCCGCACGTGGTGGCCATGCGGCAGGCGGCTCGGGTTAGTGACGAAAAGCGCATTAGAGGCGTTGTACGCGAGATGCGCTATACAAATTGACAACCTTACCTTACCTTACCTTAAAAGACATTCTTCGTTAAGAAAGACCAGTTGGCGTAAAGCGTATTGCAAGCTTTGTACAATTTTAGGCAAAAGTTACTGCTTTGGTAATGTTAACAAAAATTTGCTTTATCTGTTTTCGTAGCCTAGGCCTGAACAATTATAGGGCTATTTGAAAGTTTTGTGAAGTCAAAAAACACGGAGTGTGACGAATTAGTTAAATGATTGATTACTGTTTGAAATTACCGTTGTGTTTTGATGAACGGGCTATGTAATATTGTTAGTCGTCATCAGTTAAAACTTATCGTATATTGCGTATTATTTGAAAAAAAAGTTTTCGACTCACGAGAAATGCTCAGCTAAATGTATTGTTTTCATTGTTATAGCCCGTTTATTCGACCAAAGCTCGGAAAACTTTGTGAAGCTTCATGTGTCGTAAGTGTCATTTACTATTATTTGTTTCGTAAAAAATAAAGAAAGATATATTTGCGTGGATTTGATTACATGATAATTTTCTCACAATACAGTAGACGTGCAATTTATGAAATTGTTGCCATACCGTTATCATCGTCACAGATTGTTATAGCTTTTCATTATTTTAACTATCCATCGCAGGTTAGATTATACAGTATACTGCTTCAAGGCAGTGGCGGTTTTAGGCCCGGGCCGGGGGGGGGCGAACAGGCCCCCAGCTTTGCTCCAACCCCCAGTTTTGTGACCACTCATTTTTGCGAAAATAACACAAATGTTTTTTTGTTTTCAAATTTTAGAAAAGTAGGCAAATTTGCTGTTTCCATTGAAAACCAAACGAAACAAGGTACGATGTACCTTGTTTGGTACCTTTTTCCATTGAAAACCAAAAGTGCTTTTGCTTCAGAAGGCTTCGCCCCTGGCCCTTTGATCAGGGGCTCTGCCCCGGCCCCCGATGGGGGTTCTGCCCCCAGACCCTCGTTATAGGCTCACGCTGCCGCGCTCACCATGCGGCCATACCCCCAGATATTGCGGGCTAGAACCGCCACTGCTCCAGGTTTCCATTTACAGTTAACATTGCTATATTTCTTATTGTTTCGTAACTGTGTCAACATCAGACATGTGCTTTTTGTTAAAAGCCAATATTAGCTGCGTATGAGCATTAAATTGCAACCGTAAGCTTACACAAAATGTTGTTACTGTATAGCGATTGTGTGCAACGTTGCAGTCGTTCGAGCGGGTGGTGGTTCAGAACATATTGCACGGTCTTTCACCCAGTCTGTGCGAGGCAGTCGAAAGCGTGAGTCGATGGCGTGTTGTTCGCGCCGCGTTTCCACACATCTTGCACTGCTGCGCCGCCATGCTGCAAGCTCGCGAGAAAGCAACGATAACTGCAGCAGCAGCAACCACTACGACGACGTCTGAAACACAACCATCCAAGCCCGACCTTCAGTCGCCCAGATCGAAGGAACTGCAAAGTAGTGCAGCGCGGCCGCCGGCGTCGGAGACGAGACCCAAGTTCAGCGCGAGCGAGGTGAAGCTACTGTACGCGCTGCACTGGGTGATCCTCGACGCCGCGGCCGAGTGCGAGGATGCCGAGAATGAGACTCGCCAGCAGAGAAGTCCAGCAGCCGATGAGCAGACATCCTCCGTCTCCTACCTCCTCTCCCTCGACGACATCCAGCTGTTCGTCTTTCTGCTGGCGCCGCTCTTCGACACGATGGAGGAGTCCGACTTTCAGACGCTGAAGCTGGAGAACGGCCTGCGGCTGTGGGAGCCGCTGTGGTCGTACAGCCAGCCGGACGTGCCCTGCTTCACGATCCCCGCCAAGCACCGGCGCACGATACTCAAGGCGCAGAGGTCGACGCACGCCCGGGTCAACTTCAACATGGCCAACATCTACGTCGGCAAGGGGACGTCGACCGACGACATCTACTGCGGCGGAGACGCGGAAGAAGTCCGTGTGGGTTCTGAGGCGGGAGCTGCAGGGGAGGACGATGAGAGGTCGGGGGAGGGGAGTGAGAAGGAGGGAACCTGCGTGCAGTCGCTACTGCATGCCCCACTGGCTCACATGAGCGACATCTGCGCTCTGTCCATCACGGAGACCACAGTTTCGGCGGATCGCTCGACCACGACATGTGAGACCTGCAAGCGATCTGTTCCCGGCACATCGGCAGACCAGAGCACTTGTCAGTGTGACGGCAACACCAGACGTTCGAGCTCCGTGTCTTCGGAGAGCAGATCCCTTGGACTCCCGGGGGTTGAATCGCAGCGACTGGACGCCGCTATCACGGCCTTCGCTCGCGCCTACCCAAACCTGGACGTTCTAAGTGCGAGTTGTTTCGACGTGGCCGTGCTTCGCTGTCTGTTCTGTGCCCAGTGGCCGGAGTCTGGCGTGCACTGGGCGCTCAGGTATGTTCATCGACGTCTGCTGGAGATCTCGTCGGAGCGTCAGAATGCCGGCAGCCTTCAAC
>Ga0209671_1003984_pt1 | contig 14447 bp, 9 predicted proteins | sample WorMetHERISLAND2_2_FD_187401 | JGI IMG/M metagenome (GOLD analysis project Ga0209671, IMG submission 187401) | Marine gutless worms symbiont microbial communities from Max Planck institute for Marine Microbiology, Germany - Olavius geniculatus... | ecosystem: Host-associated > Annelida >... | reverse complement strand
TCTTTGACTTTGTCCATGGCTCTCTCTAGATCCGCGATGAACACAGTGGGTGATATTGGATCTCCTTGTCTTGTACCCCTGCTGGTTGCAAACCAGCTTCCTTCTTGCCCACATACTCTCACTGCTTATATTATATCATAATGGTGAAACACAAATGGAAATACATGCTTGCGTGTAGGTCTAAGTAAAACAGCGAAAACTTCATACAACAACAAGATAGTCAAGTAAACAACTGTTCAATGTGCCCTTCTGAATCTCTCTCGGAATTTTGCTGGACCGAGGGTTGCCTTCCTGGCTGTATATTAGCTCTGCTACACACTCGATATTCTGTGTTGTTCGGACAGTCTGCTTCCGTCCACTGCAGACCTTTCGAGAAATCGAGTTCGACTTGTCAATTTTGTGCAGAAAATCTTTAACAGAACTGACCGCCGATTCTTGTTAGGAAACTCTTTACAAATGCGTTTAGCGCCCCATACCTTTTGTTGGCGAACGAGTTTCATCGACGCTTTGTACGTTAAATAACGTTGCACTGTTTTCCCCGTTGTGTTTCCTGTAGAGTTGGGTTGCTTTCATTTATTTAATCCCATTACAAGGTTATTGAAAATATTTGCATGAAATTTGCACGTTACTCAGAATTGATCATATTTACACGTGCGTCGTTCACTTTAAATGTACATTACTCTTGGAAAACATAATTAGGTGACATGTCAGGGGATGGTTTTTTTGTGGCCCACTCTGTACTTGGATAGGTGACTGACTGCGAACTGGTAAACCTTCTCAGTATATGAGCAATCACCAAGGTCAACTCAGCCTTTCATCCCTCCGGGGTGGGCAAATCAAGTACCAGCCTGCAGGGGTACATGACGTTTGGGCGCCACTGTTTGGGTGCTTAGACGATTGGGTGCTGGGACATTTGGGCACCAAACGTTTCAGCTCCATGTTGCTTCATTGCCACGATTAAGGCAGGGTGCATTCACCTGTGTCGGGTGGCAGGTAACTCTGCGTGATCCCATATGGCAGGTGACGCTCTATAGCTCAGAAACGGGTTAACATTAAGAACTACAGACAGCTCTTCAACTGACAGAATGTAGTGAAAAAACTGGGCATGTAAAAAGTTCACACGGAAGCAATGTGACTGCAGCACAACCTTTCTTGTTCAGCCCAGACATCAAACTTTTGCTGACATTCATCCTCCATCTCTGCATTACTTCCTACACCAGACAACCTCACTAGTTCACAAACTGTTCTACGAGAAAACCTGGTTCAAAATGTCATTTCTCGCCCAGCCGCCAAAATCACTGATTTTTCCCAATTTCTAATTTTCATCCAAATTCTGGTCCAGCTATTAAGAGGTGCTTTAATTTGTAAATAAATAGATATGTACCAATTTCCGAACTGTCTCTACAAAAACATGCAGCATATTTATAAATCACTGTAGACTTGTTCCTAAACTGATAAGGCACTCAAAATGTGTCTGTGGCTAAGACCGTGCTAAAATCCGCAAGACCACCTAGCTTGATTAACAGAGAAAGTGGCAACGAAGTCAAAAAAAATGGTTAACAGACTTGCAAAATGGTTACAGCTCCTTCACCCCTTTGCCACTCTGACCAGTGGCATAACCAGAAATGTGAATTGAAAAGGCTCACCTCCCTTCCCCTGCCCTTCCCCCTTTTGTCCCCTCAATCCTCTCCTTTCCCTCCTCTCTTTCCCTGTTCCCTTTCCCTCTCCCGCTAAGAATTAAGACTCACAAACTCCAGCTGCGAGAGCGCTGTAAGCTCCGCTAGTGGGGTCTGGGGTGGAGCTGCAGTCAAAAATTGAATTTGGTACATTGTAGCTTTAAAATATAAGATGTGGTGGCAACAAGTTTAATTATTTTCCTGAGAATTAACCTTCCAGATTGGCCTATTTAGTACAACTTAAACGTGTGCTTACATCTTATTTGGATACTGGGGAAAAAGCTGGGTCCCCTGGCCCCCCTTGGCTATGCCACTGAGTTTGACCACTGGCTGATTCCCCTCCGAGCCCATTCACCTCCTGACTCATTTGTCCCCAACCCATACTGTTTGTTCGGCAGTACGCCCCCAATCAACAGCAGAATTGTTAATAACTGACAACACTAGTAGTGCCTCGAGATTACAGTCAGCATGTGAACTGCCAACAGTATTTCTGGTTGAGCAAGATTGTACAGGGTGATTCGCCATCCGACAGGAAGCCAATGAAGCTGTTGCAGGAGGCTGGTGGATGTAAGAGAAGAAAAACGAGTGGACTGCTGCATGACAATTCTAGCAAGTGCATGCTGCACTCGCTGTAGATGGGGGTCACATGACCTTGACCTTGAGCACAAAGTCATTGATAATATCACTGCAGAATATACAAGCCCAAAGAAGCACATTTTTTAAAAAAGTCCCACTCTGTGAGTTTTATTAGGCTTATAAGAAACCCAACTGTAAAAAAGCTGAAAAGTCTTTCAGTTGACAGTTGATTTGTCAAGGATTTCACTTGTCCCCAGCACGGAGTATTCAACAAACTACAATCTGCAAGTTCATAGGTTTAGGCGCTGGAATAACACCATAATAAAATATTTGATTATTAGTAGAATAAGAAACTAAAATTGTATTGAATTTTGGTAGATTTTTTTTGGGGGGGGTGGGTTTACCCGATTAAACCCATGGATTAAAAATTTGGGTATCTGCCTAAGTGTCTCATCCTTGATAATATTCATCATCATCATCATCATCATTGTTGGAGCATAGCCATTTCCATGAGCTGCCACCACCATCCACAGTCTTGTGCCGAGCTCAGTCCGCGGTTGAGCAGCTGATAATACAGCATACATATTTCATTCCGGCTGGCAGCGCTAGTGTATCGCTGCCTCCACGGCTCTGCACCTGGCTACCTGGCTTCAGATCTTCAGCACGTGTCACACCTCAACGCACGTTGACGACTGCGCTCTTCGACTACATCAGCGCTGGTCATTCCACGCACTGTGCATTCTACCGTTGGCGACCCCATCTTTCCAGCGACTGCTGCATCGGTCTGGAACAGTCTGCCGGAGTCAGTCCGGTCATCTCCGTCGTTGCAAGTTTTCCGCAGCAGACTGAAAACCGAACTTTTTGCCTGGTCTTACAGTCATGACTAACAACGTCTCACTGCACTGACTACTATTACGTGACTTCACCGTTTAGGCTTACTGTTACGTGTCCTTGTAGTCTTAGGACTTAACGCCATGCTAAAGTTAATTCGTCCTTCATCATCATCATCATCATCATTCGACGGTGCAAATCATCCAATATGTGCGAGCGAATAAGCCAGGGACAAACAAACCAGGAAGCAAATTGTCTAGAGGGTAAATCAGCCAAGTGCAAACCACGGCAAAAAGGTGAAAAAACCATACACCTCCAAACTCACATACCATCAGCACGGTTGTCTGTTTCAATGAGTTGTAGTTCATCACGTTGCTGTGCCTCTAGCTGTCGACATGTCTTGCGTTTCATCTGCTTCAGTCGACAGCGCCATTTACGATGACTGCCACACCACACAAAACACTATGCATATCGACAATTAGTGACGGGCCACTTTCCGACACAATCATCATCATCAACATTAACGAATAGCCGGAAGCAGGTCGAAAGCCTCTATTTCCATCCAAAGTAGATAACTTTAACACAAATATCAACAAAAAAACTAAACTAATACTGGACTTGTAATCATAACACAAACTAAAACCACACCAGAACAAATCTAAACATCTCTTGAAACTACTAATGCTGCATTCAGTAGTGGCCGTAAATACCGTAAGTACGACCTTCCGAGTCGGAAATTCCGTTCGGTTTACCTTCCGACTCGTATTTACTACTCGGAAGCTTGTCGCTTTCAACAGCATGACGATAATTCTGACTTCACAACCTTGACCTTTGCAATGGCGGCTGCGGCAGATGAATTGTTTCGTTTGACCGTTATTTCGCGGCAAAAGATGGTTAGAAACATTGCATAAGTTTGCTAGATGCGTTATCTTCAAACAGACTGCCGAATATCTGTATATTACTGACATTTAGCACATCGACATGAGAATTTCGTCGGTTTTGGGTTTACTTTCAGGTGGTATATAGGTCAACATTACCGAATGCATCCTACTCGTACTTACTAGTTGCAAATTGGTATAGGCCGTAATTACGAGCACTGCCAAATGCAGCATAACAAAGTTTGTTGATACAGCATCATCAGGTGGCAAGTTCCATAGCTTAAATAGTTTATTTGCAAAACAGTGTTTACGGAGATCATATTTACACAGCTGGGGCACCAGTTTACATCTATGTCCCCTAGTATCATAAGACTTTACTAACATAAATTTATACTGCAAATGTAATACAAAATCGGTATCATACTTGTTATTGACATATTTATATAACTAAATTATATCCCCTCTTAACTGCCTATATATCTTGCAAAACATGTAGTTTTTCTTCATAACTAAGACCAGAAAGACCCCTAATTACAATTGTTGCCCTCATTTGGATTTTTCAATTTTTTCCATATCACATACCCTCCTAGCAGCCCAAACAGTGTTAACATATTCCAGATGTGGTCCTACCAAGGTCTTACACAGAACAACAAAACATTACCGAAATAATTCTCGGAAAATTTCTTTGCATAAGTCCCAACATAGAATATGCTTTAATGACTATATTGCTAATAATCATGTTGATCAAACAATAACAGAGGATCAAACAAGACTCCAAGATCCTTATACAACTCGACCTGCTCTAACGGAACACCCATCTATTTTGTATGTGAAGCTATTGTTGGTAGTATCATACTGACATTGGCGTAATGACACTGATTTACACTTCTTTGTACAGAGCTTAACTAACCATCTGTGAGCCCAGTTTGTGAATTTATCATTTTTTATTGTAATATTTCTGCATCAGCTATACTCTTAATATGATTGTATAGCCTTGCATTATCTGCAAAAAGATAAATTTTGGCATCTTCCCCACATGACTCCATTAGATTATTGATGTAAATAATGAACAAAACAGGCCCAAGAATTGAGCCCTGAGGGATGCCACTGAGAACATCAGACCACTGTGACGTAACTTCATCAATGCTACCCTTGATTCCCCAGTTTGTTTTTTCTTTTTTCTTCCTTTAAATGTTTAACAGAAGTGGTAGCGTAATTTGTTTGGCCGTTTAGTGCAAACATTTTGGCACATTCCACGCCAGCCTAGCCGTAAAAATGTTGCTGTAACTGCCCAGGGACCCAAAATCTAAAAAAATTGGCGAAATGACCCACATAGCCAAATTTAAAAAAAAAGCATTGAATAAGATACACAGACAGGTACATAAATGGTGCCCACCATAGAGAAATGCCTCCATAGCTACATCATCAGGCCCTGCAGCTTTACCTTTTTTTTGCTGGCGGACAGCGTGCAAAACATCATATTGTAGTAGGTGGCCTGTGGCCAATCATAGGCAAGCAGCCACGCTGCAGTGACGCGTGCGACATCGATGCAGCGTGGCTGGCCAGTAGTCAGTCAGTCGACAGTTAGTCAGTCGTCAGGAGAGTCGCCAGTGATCAGTCGTCGAGTCGAGTAGAGTTTGCGCCTCGAATAGTCAACACGTAGTGACTTTCGTGACGGCGATGGCCGTGGGGCCATCGTCACGTTACTGTCGTCGGGGCCCCGGGGATTATGCGTGTTGATGTCGTCATTGCTTTAAGTTATATGTATCGCTCATGCTATGAATAAAAGAATGAAAATGTAATCATTCGCGTTGATCCCCCGTGTAGTTGAAAGACCCTGTTACCTCTAGCTAGGTGAGTTGCTCTAACCAGTACAAAATGAGTATATAGAATAAAGAAAAAAGTTATAGCTATAATTCTCCGAAAATCCTCCCTATTTAGAATATAAAAGAGAAATAACACAAACATAAATGAAAGTAAATGAATAATAAACACAACTCCAACATCATAATTACACCCTTTAAACCATACCCATGCATGAAACTTACAATATATAGTAAACGCTGTGTTAAAGTTCACATTACGGACCCAAATTTTTTACATAAACCGTGTTCAAAATTCAGAATCCTGTTTGCTGTAGGAAAAAGTACTTTGCGGAATGCGAATTGCAGAATTTCGAAAGAGTGTATTTTGTGGAATTTCACATGTGGAATATCTTTGCAAAATAAGATGTATTTTGCAGAAATAAAATTGTGGAAAAATGTTCTTGTTGTTGTCTTGTTGAGTTATGTCAATTGAATAAGTGCACAATTCTACAGATCGATCAACCACCATACTCACAAGCCTCGTTGTGTCTTGCAGGAGGAGATAGAGGCTAATTTTTATCATTGTTTTGGTAGGCGTACATTAGATTGACTTAGTATCAGGCTAACAAGTGACCCGCATTGAATAACTGTATTATATCAACTGGCATTTTAATGTGCCAAACATGCAATGCAAAACGCAAATACTGTAAAGTTTGTCATTGCGATGAATGGCTCTAATATAGTGTCTCTGTCTGCTCAGACATAGGCCTAACTATTCACGAGCTATTCACGGCAGCGGCAATTGCCTTTGATCGTGCGATACAATGCAAGACTTTCTGGCGAAATAACATGATTACTTACTCGCACATTTCCGGTTTCATTCACATTATTCAATTGCTAAAGATGTCTAAAGTCCAAAAATGAAGAAATATTTACAATCGTTTTATGCTTTTCTAACTATTTTACAACAAATCGTACATGTGCGCGCAATGCAATCCACGACACAGATGCTTACTTCAAGTGTCTATCGACCGAGAATGATTGTAACACCGATCGTACTGGATTTTAGTTATTTTAATTATTTTAATTGCAGTTGAGTGCGACTGCAAACCCTAAACCTAACCCTAACCCTATTCCTAAGTTCCTAAACCTAACGTTTAAACTAACCCTAATTCTACAACTAAGTCTGAAGATCTAAATCGTTCTCGGTTGTTAGACACCCGCGTGTCTCATGTACATAATGTCTGACGTTACGTTATATTACCGGCTGTTTACAACTGCCATGATGGTGCAGTGCGATGCTTACATTTATTTTGTGCGAAGTTATGTTGAAGTTGTTAAAAGTCTGTCTTACTGTTCCAGAAAGTTAAGTGTGTCCTCAACTCAAACGAAACCTCTGACGACAAAGAATCATAAAATGTGCAATAAGGTGTGATTACTGCAACACTTACGAGTAAGTAATCATGCTATTTCACCCATTTTTTTTCTTAATTGGGCCTACCCGAGCAGACGTCTAGGCTGTCGCCGCAGCAGCAACCGTTTTGTGTGTATGCCTATTTGAGCTGAATTCTTTAGCTGTCTTTGATCGTGCCTCAGCGGTAGTCCGTTAGCTGAAATATCGCAGCAGGCCTTCTTAATGACCTAGGCTATTTGAGTCGACCTTGCATTCGTGTGTGATGTGTTGGCTTACGATCGTGAGTAGAGTTAACGGACTTCAATGCTTTTTTAAGAGTTAAGTTGAAGACGTCAATATGTGATTACTTTGCCAACTGTGTGACTGTGCCGTTTGTGGTGTGCCGATGTCGATTCGAGACTTAAATGTAAGCATAAGCCTGCGCGAAGTTCATTATTTGATTTTATTTGAATTTTCCTCGAATGCGGAATGTGAAAAAAGATGTAATTTGCGGAACGTTCCGCTGATGAAATTCCGCAAAATACACCTTTTCAAATTTCCGCATTGCGCAATCCGCATTCCGCAAAGTACACCTTCCCGTTTGCCGTTATACAACTTATACAAAAAATAAGAATTATATCATATCGAGTCAAATAGAAAGTATATTATCGTCGTTTCCTTGTTCACCATCAGCCGACATTCAGTAGCAATGATATAACTCAATAAACCTTGCCTTAATTTGTGTTGTACTGGCTCCACAGAACTTTCAGTTTCATCCACTTCAACAACTTGCGCCGCCATATCAATATCAAACGTTTATAAGGCAGTGGCTGGCTGTGAAGTTAGCGGACTAGATAAGTAAACAAGACAATGAAAACATGTCTGCGAAGTTAGCGTTGCTGTAGCATCCGAAGAACGTTCAACGCTGTCAGCGTCAATGGCACTAAAAGACATCGTTGGCATTTCGCCACCGAAAGTCGCGCGCTGTCGGCGACTGTTCCTGTGCTTAAAGCATACAATGGGCCTTCGTGCTGTATAACACCGACATCTCGCAAAGTACTTCCGGTTCCGCGGCAGTCACTTGAACGTCTCATTTCCGTCCACAAGCTTTAATGGCCAGCCGAAGGGACATCGCTCTCATTTCGTCACTGGAAGTCGAGCGCGGTCACCGATTGCTCACATGCTTAGAGCATACAATGTTCCTGCGTGCTGCATAATACCGACATCTCGCAAAGTAGTTCCGGTTCCGCAGCAGTCACTGAAATGTCCGACTTCCGTCCAAATGCCTTAATGGCCCGTACCAACCGACGGCGCGCGATCGACTTCCGGTGGCGAAATGCCAGCGATGTCCCTTGGCCCGATGACGCGTCCCTTTATTGCCATTGACGCTGACAGCGTTGAACGTTCTTCGGATGCTATAGCAACGCTAACTTCACAGACATGTTTTCATTGTTTTGTTTACTTATCGAGTCCGAGAAGTGGCGTAAGTTGAAGATTGCTTAAAATATGGAAGAAATGGAGGATGAGGTAATTCTTATGTTTGCTGTCTGTGTAACAAAGAGTAATTGTAATAATTAGCGCCGGTCTAAAGTAGGATACCCTGATTTAAGCAAGGTCCGCAGTTTACCCGTTGGTCGGTCCGCAGGTCCGCATTAGTCTTCCTTCCCTGTTGCTGACGTTTGTATTATAACTGCGTTAGACGTAGCGTACCTACGGAGCTTCACCTGCCATATGGGATCACACAGGCTAAAGGTGGTGATTAAAAGTGGTGATATAGTTTTTGTATAGAAGGTAATTTCAGAACTATGGAGAGTTACCTGCCATATGGCACCAGTGAACTGTGCAACACCTGCAACGCTGCGGTCCCGCCACGTGTAAGGACATGGGAAGAACAGCCACAGCACCGACAAGCAAATTGAGTGCGAGAACTGCGGCTGCTGGCATCACTGCCGCTATGTGGGATACCGGCGCAGAGAATTCATTTACGAACTCTGTTGACATTTTTTTGTTGACATCTGATGTTTCACTTGCTTATCTGCTAGTTATCTGTCCCATTGCTATAGCATAGCATGGGACAGATTATATAATCACTTGCGTCTGTCTGTCATTCTGTCAGTCTGTCTGTAAACACTCTACGGCTGCAATTTTGATTTGATTTTGATGAAATTTAGCACAGTGATTTCGGGCTCGAAAAGTAAGATCGAGTTTGTTTTTGATAAAAATCTGATAATTCCTTCTCTTATTTTACCCCAATTTTTAAAAAATTTGCAACATGGCCTATGGCGACTTCAAAGCGGTATAACTAGGTCCCCGTAAGATAATTGCGCACTGTGTTTACCTACCCCACTATTATCAGGGTTGGGCAATCTAATGGTGTTATTTAAATTTACCCCGTATTGACCCCTGTTGCCATAGCAACCATTCAAAAGTTGCAAAATTTTGCATTACAGCCAATGGAGATTTCAAAGCGGTATAACTCGTTCCCCGTAAAAGATAATTGCACGCTGTTTGCACCTAACCCCCTATTTTCGAGCCTGGATTAACCGATAGTGTCATCTGAATTTCTCCCCTGATGACCCCCATTGCCATGGCAACAAATTTGGGACAAAATTGACTATAACTCGGCTCCCGCAAAAGAAACACAGCTCTATATAGCGTGTCAATGGGACAGATACCCTGTTCTGCAGAATGTATTTCTAGTTCGTTTTGAAGCTATTATGAAAAGTTTTTCTATTTTTAGGCCTATTGTTCTGAAGACGATTTCCATTTTTAGGCCTATTGTTTAGTGGCATTTTATTAGCTAATTGCATTCAGTGAGTGATTGAATGAATATATGATGGACATGCTGCATGCTGAATTTAAGGCACCGATATTTTGGCCTACATAAGCCTCTAGCCTATCCTGAAAATGAAATTCAGTTGTGAACTACTAGAATTAAGCCTCTGTAATATCAATAAACACAATACACCTGGACTACGTCTGCAAAGCAGGTGTATCATAAATTATATTGACCTTAATTTTTTCACACTTACAACTGCAGCAGTAAACGCATAGACAGGGGCCTAAAACATGAATGCTACAGTAAGCTCGGCACATCTCTCATTGGGCATTCGATTGTGCGGGTCTGCATTTTGATTTGATTTAGTGGTCCACAGTTTACCCGTTGGTCGGTCCGCAAGTCCGCACTTTACCACAGCCCGTTTCTTAGTTGTTTTTCACATTTTTTGAGTGAACGTTTTTGGGTTAGGGTTAAGGCCAGGCTTGGAGTTAGGGATAGGGTTAGCATTAGAGGATAGGGTTAGGGTCATGCTTGAGGGTAGAGTTAGGTTGATCTTGTTTATTTGCACAACTGTTATCGAAAATGTAAACAGAAAATGGCTGCCCTGTGGTATATTAGTGTTGTGTTGCAATTTTTAAATAAAGTACTGAAGGTTTATGAAGTTGATAAATTTTAAAAATAACTGCACCGTTTACCATTAAAACATCAAAATTGAATGTAAAGATTCATTATGAGTCTAGTGAGGTATGTCATATTGCTTAAATCAGTATCCTACTTTAGACCGGCGCCATCATAATTTACATTTACATCGTTTTCCCCGTGGTTTTGGAATAATATTTGTAATAATTATATTTACTGTGCGTACGCGTGGTTCGTATGCGGTCAAAAAAGTGTTATTTACTGTGCGCAGATAGCACACGCGTACCGACGGCGTGTAAGCAAAGAGTTGCATGGGTGCTTGTATGTTCACGTTGCTATTATTAGTTAATTATGAGCAAAAAACTAACTCTATAGAGATAGTTGATGCTGTTTAGGTTAGAACAATTTCGATTACTGAGTAATCTGGTTAACTGATATTTCAATTTCGAATCATCTCAACCTTTAGGCCTACTATGAAAGATTGCCGCCCAAAGAACCATCCAAGAGGTGCGTTCTTAGGTGACACAATACTACCCAAGATGTCATGTAAACAAGTTCAGAAGTTTGGACCGTGCACAGGCACGGAAATTAGGCCTAACCGCAATTTAAGTGGACAGCCGTGCGCGCTCGCACGGTCAATAACATTTTTTGTGCGACATCGGACCGTGCGTGCACACAGTAAATAACACCATGCTAATATTTTTTGTGGAAACTGCACTGTTGGGTCAGGGTTTGAAGTGAGATTAAGATTAGGACTGGACTGGGGATAAGGTTAAGGTTTGAGGATGGTTTAATTATGGCTTAATTACATCTTTGCCCGTTGTAACGTCTGCAGTTGTCTGGGCTTCCAGAAAAGATATGCATTGAGAAAAAGCATTCTGCGGGACTGCATTTAATTACGGACAGTGTAATTGTGTAGCCAAAATTTTGCTAAAACACAAGGACATTCAACGCCATTCCATCTCAGAATACAGCTAGGACAGAAAACCCACAGTCTTAAGTGTCCTATAAAAATCCAAGTCCCTTTCCATAGAATCTCACGTCTATCTGCAAAAAGTCCTTTCCCCTTTCAGAAACTGTCAATATCGTAGCAATCGGTGCCGTATTTGTTGAACAATATTTAAAAACAGACACCCACCTTGTATTGTCCAAATCCACTTGGCCAGCGCCTGTCCCGGGCGCTGAGATGCAACGAATGGTCGATTCCATATAAATCAAGATAGAGTGCCATTCATAATGTCGTGCAAAATTAACAACGTCTAATGCAAACGAAGAATCATAAGAAAGTTCACGAAAACAAAACCACAGAAGGTTGACCCTGATATAAAAAAACTTGTGTGCAAAATTTTCACTTTTATGTCCGCAGTGCATCAAACACGACGGCAACAGTGCGTCACAAGCATATATCCAGTATACACAGAAGAATTAAATAAATATCATAGATAGAAAAACCATGTTCATATTACCTGCATGTTCATATTCCCATTTTTTACCCTAATCTAGGTTTTTTGGGACATGCATTTGGCAATAAAATATACTGTACCTTTCATTGGTCAGTAAAATTCTCATAACAACGCCGCCATGTTGACCATGGTTTGTACAGATTGAAATGAATGTAAAGGTAAGAAAATCACTTGTAAACAGAAAACTAAGCAATAACCCAACCATTTTATTACTGATATCTAGTCATAAGATGTAACGGTTTGCAAAAATGCTTTTTGAATCATAAATTTGAGAACAGGTTGGTAACTTTTTATCCTGATTAGTTGATAAAGTGCTCAGTTTACAGATAAGTTTTTAGTTTAGTTTAGATTTATTACCTCTGCCAAGGAGGTAATGTTTATGCCGGTTTTTGTTTGTCTGTCTGTCTGTTTGTTTGTTTGTCTGTGTGTCAGCAAGATAACTTAAAAAGTTATGGACGGATCTTTCTGAAATTTTGAGTGTACGTCGGGCGTGGCATAAGCTAAAAATGATTCAATTTTGGGGGTGATCCGGCAGGAATCCTGGATCACTTTGAAATTTTCGTTACCGTTGCGTTAAAGGGGGCATAAGGGAACCGCTGGCAAAGCGAAGATGGTTACGCCGCCTGGTGAATAACATTGCCTTGGTGGAGGTACCTGCAGGCTATGACTGCTTTCTAGTTTATTTATAGATTCGTTTATTTAAATAGATTAGTTTACTGATTAGTTTACAAAGTTTATATAGCATTTTCTTTTTGAGACTGATTGCGAATCGGTGCCATTGCAGGAGGAGGAGGAAATGCTGGAATTCAGCGACAGCGATGATGACGATGTCGCAGCTGAGCTGAGCGCAAAGCAGAGACAGATGAGAGGTCGTGCTTCAAGTGACAGGTGGAACAAGACAAAAAACAACGATGACGACAGTGATGACGATGACGGCAGTGACAAAAACACCGACTCACAACTCAGCGATGAGTCGGAGCTTTCAGACAATGCGCTGGAAGAGAAGGAAGCTCGTATGATTCAACGTCGTCACGCCGAGCAGATCAGCGAGCGAGACTTCGACTACGAGTTTGCACAGCTTGCAAAGGCTGCTGCTGCTGCGGAGCCTGCGCGCCGAGACACGATGGACAGCATACGTCAAGAAGACCTGTCGTATTTGTCGGAGAAACAGAAGTGGCAGCTGATTAGAAACACGTCACCGGAGTTGATGCCGGTGATCAGTCGCTGCAAGGCACTCCTGCCTGCGTGCAGTACTGCTCTAGACGCCGGTAGTTCCAGTGACCTGAGGTCTGATCTGGGTATCGACTTTGCCATGAACATCGGGATGTTCCTGATACTGATGATTGCACATGAACCGGACCTTCAGAACCACCCAATCACTCAACGACTTGTTGACTTTCAACAGCTCATGCAGGAGTTGGACAGAGCCGAAGACCAGGTGGCACAGACTTATACAACACGGACAAAGGGTAAATGTTCTGCCATGCAGCGTGCTGTCGTACCCATTCCGTCAAACACGGAAGACATGTCCCCGGCAAGTCCCAGCGATGAAGACGAGCAAGGCGTCATGAAAGAAGCTGCAGAGGAGGAAGTCAGGCGGAGGACGGTCACGGACCAGATTCTGAGGAACCGCGGGCTGACGCCCCATCGAAAGAAAGAGTTGAAGAACCCTCGTGTTAAACATAGGATGAAGTACCGTAAAGCGGTCATCCGACGTCGTGGTCAAATCCGACCGGTGAGGAACGAGTTGACAGCTTATGCTGGCGAGGCATCAGGCATACGTGCAGCGGTGAAACGTGGTGTCCGGCTAAAGGCTTAGTTTACACAGCACTAACATACATACGGTGGTTCAGCATTTGTATCACAGTGTTAGGCTACGTTCAGTTCATATGGACACAAGTTTGAGTTCGGTTTTTGAGCGAATGCCTCGCAAATAAAACAATTATTTCACTACGTCATTAATAACTCGCACATCTCTAGCAGTGAAAAACTCAACAGTGATGTAAGTTGTGACGTCACTATGTGTCGTGGTTTGTAGAAATTTAATTGTTGCTATTTTCAGGTAGTTCACAGGTAGCCCATACTCGCAGTGTGAACAATCGCTATTAAAATACATGCAAACTCGTGTTTACTGGAACCTGTATATGGATACTGGACTCGTACTCATGTTTATGTGAACACACCCCTAGGCCTACACAAAGTTTTAAACAGACGTTTTTGTCTTGACAGTATGTGGTACATCATGTGGTCAGAAAGTAACGTTACAGAGCATTTTGACCATGCCTGCAGGGCTATTTTTTGCAGTAAGAGACCAAGAGAATCTGAGTACACATTAAGCAACTACATTAGCTGCATGCTGTAACTGTCGGTGTCCGGACATAACCCCCGGACACAACCCCCCTAAGAC
>Ga0209671_1003982_pt1 | contig 14450 bp, 4 predicted proteins | sample WorMetHERISLAND2_2_FD_187401 | JGI IMG/M metagenome (GOLD analysis project Ga0209671, IMG submission 187401) | Marine gutless worms symbiont microbial communities from Max Planck institute for Marine Microbiology, Germany - Olavius geniculatus... | ecosystem: Host-associated > Annelida >... | reverse complement strand
TGCTTGTAACAGTGAAAGAATGGTTAAAATCGGTGCTGAATTACCGAAGTTATCCCAAAAATAAAACTGGGTATCCGTTTTTTTGGACCACCCTGTATGCTACTTGCTTATCACTAGTGTAAAACACATGAAAGTCGAAAAGAAACAAACAAGCAATGACTGCTTAAGGCATCTCAAAACTCTGTGAGCCTAAACACTGACTGACAATATAACACATCACCTTGTAGGGACCAGGGGTCTCAATTTAAACACCCAGGGTGTAGGCAAAGGTTATCCGCAGCCCACAGCCACTTGGCATCGCCTGCCAGATTAAACATGTAAGCTAATAATTCATGCTTATACTTGATTTTTCGAGCAAGCAAATTTACAGCTGACAAGCAATTGCAGAGCATGAACATTTTAGACAATGTTACCTTTTTTCCGGGGGAATATTTGCTGAAAAGTACATGAAAAGCATCATAAGTTAGGAAAAATTCCTTAAAATACAACCTTTATAATTGTTTTGGGACAATGTAACCGTAGACTGTTCAGCGTGATGTTTTGTTTACATGTCAATATAAACACCAGGTGGTTCCGGAACCGAGCATGTTTCTTTGTCACAGATTTGCATTCTCGTACCAACTTCAACGTTTCACGTCCGTAATTCGATCAAATGTCTTTGAAAAAAACTCATAGGTTGAAATGTAACTTCATAAGTTATGAACAAGTGATCTGCTAACGCAAACAGAAACGCGCAACAGCTGGGGTGCATGTTTGAAACACAGTAAAACAAAGTCTAATTCATTCACCAGAGGGTGCCAGACGACCACGGCTATAGTGTCTGTAGTGTTTTATTTACTTGTACTCACCAGAGGTCGCCTCTATCGCTCTGCTAACGTCATATTGGCTGGATATAGCAAAATTTGCCTACCCCTTCTCATTTAACACCCTCATTCGTGGTGACCCGCTTCGAATTTATGGAAAAGCTTTACGGTTCCTGAAACTAGAATCTTCCAGGCAGCCGACGGTGAAAATTTGGTAACTTGCACCGTTTTTGACTGATCCACCAGTGTGACAGACGGACGGACAGAATTGTGACGGCTAAGACACGTTACAGCAGTAGCTGCTGTTGCGCGTAAAAATTCCTCAAAATACAACATTTATAATTGTTTTTGTTGCCGTTTCAGCAACCGCTGCTGCCTCCATCAGAACGACTGTCCACCAGGTGTCGCTGCGGCAGACAGTTGTTCTGACGAAGGCAGCAGCGGTTGCTATAACACCATCAAAAACAATTAGGCCTATAAAGGTTGTATTTTGAACTGATGAAGTTACGTTTCAACCTATGAGTCTATACAAATACATGTAAAGCATTTTGAAAATATCAAAAATTCACAGGCTAAATGTTTTGGTTGCCATTGCTAAATAAGCCTGATATATCCAGTGTACACTGAGACCCCTGCTGCCATAAATCAAACTGAAATCTGTATACAATCAATCAAACATCATGCAAGTGAACAAAAACAAACACTCTGGACAGATGTCCTAACGGAAATTATCGACATGTATCCTGATCGCCGTCTCCGGAGAGGAAGTGGGCGTGGCCGATGTTGTTTCACTGGATGACTTTTTGTCCACATCGAGAGCAGCGGATCGACTTTTGAGGCTCTCTCTGCCCACATCGTCATCTACAGAACTAAAGTCAATGTCCTGCCCACCCGGCTCATCCCAGACCTTCACCCCGATGACGTCACCATCCTGGAGGTAGAACGGAGCAAACGTGAGATCACAAAAAGATGATCCGCCTGCCGCGCCACCAGTTTTGCCACCTTTCCTGCACTTCTTCTTGTGTGTGGCACGACCGGGCACAGTGCAGGGATGGAACGTGTCTTTACTGGAATGTGGAATCACCAGCCAGTTATACTTGTCCGGAATATGTTTGGCCAGGCGGATTGCTGAGTCTGCCTCACCGACGCACTCTGCTATGATGTGGTGGAGGGACTCAACGGTGGGTGATCCGCCGGTGTTCCAGACCACCTCCTGCGACCAGTCCGCGTACTGCCTCTGACCCGGCAGTCTTCGACGTACCACCAGCACCATCTCATATACCCCGAGGTCCTCCTCTACCGGAAGAACTTCGACTCCAACTGCAGACCCAACCTTCAGCTGGCTGAGTGTCCGATAGTGGCCCCGCAGGACTGTGCCCGGATGCAGCCCCAGATTCACAAGACTTCTCAACCGCAGGAACAATGGACTGGGAATGTTAAAGTCCGCGAGCACCTCTGCCATGATCCGGCACTTCAGCTCTGCCAGGGTCACTGACCTGGACACCACAAGGGATCCGACCGGATCTGCTGAGACGCAGGCGACCATGTCCCGCATCGGGTCCCACCAGCACGGACGCGCCGGACTTGACTCCGGGTGGATCGCGATCCGAAGGAATCCTGGGGGTGGAGGGCAGCCGGGTCGGAGGATAAGGTGGTCTCCATGGTTGAGAGCTGCATCGCTGACTGTCTGATGCTGTTCACACAGTGGTGTGGAGGCATTCCCGGACCAATCAGTCCGACATAGGTGGAACCCTGGACCCTCAGCTCCTGGCAGTAAACCATTCCATCGCTTAGCCTGTAGCAGGGAACCACTCCATGGCTTCTGTGTCCAAGAGTCTGTGCCTGTTGCTTCTAGGGCGGACAAGCTAGAACCACGTTCAGTAGCACGCAACAACACCTCGTGTAACAGCTGCTGAATCGCCAAGTCTCGATCTACTGTCAGTTCGACCTCAGTGGAAGCATTCAAGCCCACGCTTAGCACAATCTCACTGTTCTTCGGAGCCCTCCCACGCTCCAGTACTACAGCAGCTCCAGACGAAAGTCCAGCACCCACAAGATCAATGTTCTCATGCAACGGCGGTCCCAACACGCCCCCTAGGTCATCTAGCCGGACCCGCAGCCGGACCTCGGACACCAGCTCAATGGGGACATCTGAGCAAGTCATTATGAGGACCTTTAGTTCTTGGACTGATGCAGAGGAATCTGCCTCGACCTGAGCCGTGACTGGGTCCACTCCACTGATGTGGTTCTCACACATTACCACCAGCTGCTTCAGACAGTGTTTGTCAGTGGCGTAGTGTGCTACAGACGATGAACATGGCAGAGTTTTTGGCAGAGAGGAAAACCCCGCCGGAAGACAGATGATGAGTCGGTCCCGGGTACGAAGCCCCACCTCTGACACAGTTTTATCCAGGTTGGTGGCAGTCGAAAGCAGCTCGCGATTGTTGCTAGCTTTCGACAGGTAGAGCTGTAAAGTTTTGAGGTTTTCGGGTAGTTCTAGGCGCCTGGCCACCAATGCCATCAGTGCCAGGAGGGTTGTGTTGCGTGCCAATGTGGCAGTGTACACCAACTGTGATGCCTCCAGACCAAACCTTAATGAGATCGGTTCATTCTCACACCCAACCAGAATGGCCGTGCCATCGACCTCGCGGCCGTTCCAGACAAACAGCTTTGTCGACTGCGCAATGCCGCAAGACTTCAGCGTGCAATCAGCCGGACTGGCCGTCACCTCCCGGTACAGGTGTATTCCGCCGAATGGCAGTGACTGCGCAATGTGTACAGTCCGACAGTTTTCGGCCAGTTCCCCACCGATTTCTGCCACAATGTTGAGCAGATAGTCCACATCCCGCCGGACATCAATGACATGCTCAACGTAGAAGCACATTCCAACACGTGGTTGCAGTATGCTCTCGTGGCACTCGTATGATCGGCCAAAATGTATCTCAACGTTCACAGCACTCACAAATTCCTCATACTCTGCACGCTGCTCCACAAGCTTACGATTCTCTGCTGCGATCTCCAACCGTAGCCAGTCTGGGATTTGCATAGTATTACTGCCGGAACCGTTGGAGGTCGTCAGTGGCACAGCTCGGTAAAACAGCATGTACGCACACTCCTTCCCAGAGAAATGACTCCAGATGTCGGAAGTGCGGATGGGACAAATGATGGAATCATTGAAATCGAACCAACAATCACCGGGTTTGGGGGCGGTATGTTCTTCCGGCAAAGGCGATGAAACCACTCTTGCTTGATTACCACCAGTTCTGGGTCTGGGCTCTTCAACTAAAGTTGATACCATCTCTTGCTTGGTTTGTGCCACGGGTCTCAAGTCAGACTGGCAATCACCAGGAATCAGCCTAGATTCTTCTGGTACTGTGGAAATGATCTGTGTTTTCTGGATCGTCAGAGTCTGTTTTGTCTTGGATTTCTTTTTACGACTTCGTCTGGAAAGGGTCGCAGTCTCGCCTATGGCGGATGAAACGTGTGGGTGTTGGACTGCATCCAGCAACGTTCCATAAGAATCTGTTGCACCATTCCTGGTCGGCGTGGCCGACAGTGGATTCCCCAATTTGACCTGATCATCCATAGTGGGGTTCAGGGTCACCCAGCCACCGGTGACGTCATGGACAAAAAGGTCTGAGTTGTCTGCAAGGAATTTGACCAGCGATCCGTGGTGTGGTTTGTAGCGCTTACGCCACGAGTCGCCTGTCATCTCCGAGATCCTGGCGCACAAATCAGTCACAGACAGACCGGCACCAGCAGCACACCGCAATATGCATGCTATCACCAACCTCGGTGATGAAATCTCTGCCTGCTTGGTCACCCTGTGCTGCTTTAGACATGGTACTAGTTTTGACTTGTGATTACTCTGAACACGAGATGCCTTATCAATCATGTTTGTTTTTGACTTGGACAATGGGACACTTTGAACCTGTGACTGACCACTAGGATGTACAACTTGATCGGGGTCTTGAATTGTGAGAACTATGTTACTGTCAGTTAATTCTAACTCACATGATAAAGGTCCTTCCTGCCTTTGATCATTCTTGCTCCTGTTCAACTCGGACAATGAAACATGCTCAAACTCGGATGGCCAATCATGCGGCTGCTTTGCATCTTGGTCTCCAGTGCTGGGAAAAAAAGATACTGGTGCATCAGTGGGTTTGATTTCTGACTCTTGTGGTGACAGTTTAACAGTCTCACACTTTGTCTGTTTGGAGGAATGCTTTGCACATGAAACTGTATCCGTGCCAGACATTCTGTGGGAAACACTGGACATTTCATCAGTTTTGAGTGATCCAGTATCTGGGCTAATTCCCAACCGCTTACTTCCTGACTGGGAGTGATCAAAATCTTCGACCAACGACACCAGACTGTCGGTGTGATTGTAGGCAAATACATCGGCATTGTCCATGAGAAACTTAGTGAATGACCCATGCCTAGGCTTGTAAGCTTTGCGCCATGATCTTCTAGTCATGGAAGCAATCTTCCTGGTGAGATCACCGATCCGCATACCAGCTGTGATTCCGGAATCCCGCAGGATGGCAGTGACCAGACACCGAGGAGAAGATATGTCCAATTCCGTCGAGATGTCGGTTGTGGAAACAACCGGTTGCTGAGACGAGGCACTCTGGTTTTTTTCATCTGTTGTGGAAATGGTCGAACTTTCCAGCTTAGTCCAGGATCCGCGGGCGTCCAGGTCACGGATCAGTACATGGTAGTGTCCGCCATGCGCATTTCCACGATGCACGACCACTGCAAACAACTCATACTTGGTCCCCGACACACTGCGTGGGTTGGTATCATTCATGCCCAACGTGTCACCGCAACCAAGTCCGTTTGTGGCAGGATCTCTCATGATGGCAGATTCATCACACTCTGTCAATGAAACAGTTTCGTGGGTTACCAGATAGGTGCAGTCAAATCCATTCTCGACTGCGCCAACATTGCAGTTGTCAGCAAGTGATTTGACAAATGGTGAAGATCCAGATTTGATCACCGTGTACCTGGAGCCTAAACCCAAGGTGTCACAATGCAACTTGTCACTTAGTTCACATCCATTGCTGCTGCAGCCATTGCTGCTGCAGCAGTTTGTGCTGCAATATTTGCCTGTAGCTTCCGTACCACAATCTGCTACATGGTATTTTTCACCGTTGTTGACACCAGTTACAGACATCCGCAGATTAGCACAGTCACAGCACTTTGACACATGCCCAGACCCTGAACCCAAGTTGTCACAATCAAACTTTGCACCGCTGCAGCAGTCATGTCTGTTCATCGTACAATCCTCTACCCCGCACTGTTCACCAGTGCCATGCTGCTTCATTAAGAATTCTGCACATTTCTCCAGGCCACTTGAATTACAACCTTTCATTCTGTAATCTGCACCAGATGCTTTCGATGGCTCCTTCTCGGTGTCTGGGTTAGCATGGTGCAGGTAGGAAGACATGTCAAGCAGCAGTGGAAAGTCGAAGTTCCCGGTCTCCTTGTAGCGTTCTTTCCGCAGCGGATCGTAGTTGAAGCGGAGCAGAGAGATAGTCAGGATTGGTGGAATGTGTATCAGTCGCGACTGCTTTGTGGCGTCCGTTAACTTCCCGCAAGCAGAACATCTGTACCTGTTAGATGCGTCCAAGACTTCTGTGTCATTAAACATCCGTGTGAGGGAGTCCTCCAGACTGGAACAACTGTGACTGCCACCACTACTATTAGCTGTATTAATAGTGTCCCCAGTAGTAGTCGCTGTGGTAGTTGCAGAAAGCACAGAAATGCCAAGGTCAAAGAAGTGTTCTTTACGCTGGCTGGTGTTGAGGCAAGACCGACACTGGATGGAGTTGGTCATCTGACCCTGGTAGAGATCGTTGATCAGCGACTGGCCTGACGTACCGACCAGCGAGTCTTCAATGGCTCTGTAACATACAGCAGGCAACACACTAGCACCAGCGTTAATATTACTAGTAGTTTGGGACAGAAACATGGAAATCACGAAAAACATGATTTTCATCGAATTCTGTGATTTTACCAAAATGGTGTGTTTTTTGGCCAAAATGACGAAATTTTGCGATTTTTACAATTTTTTTATTCAACATAAGCTGAAGTTTATTGTGTAAGTTTGACAAAAAATATTTTTACCTTTGCCTATGCTACCAAAGGTCATGTGCTTTGTTACTTTATGGCTCAATATGTGAGCATAATGTCATCATAAAAATATACATTTTAATACTCCGCAGTGACAAAATTTTACACTTGCACTGCATGTAATAATGATCATCAAGTTTTATAAACTGTATAATGGTCTTCAGGCCCATGATTTGATGCCATGTTTGTGCCGTGATTCTGCCGTCATTTTTGCACTTCTTTTATAAAAAGTCTGCTGTGTTTTTTGCCAAGTTTTACGGTGCCAGTGGTGCTGGGCAGTTAGTCAGTCACATGCCATGTGGTCAGTTAGCTGGGAGTGGTGATGGTCTATTCTGTCAAACGTTGTTGACATTTTGTAATAAACGCCAGTTTTGTTGATCAAGTCGTCGTTAATTCTCTGTCCCTCCTCTAGCTGGTGCTTGATGGCAGCAGGCTCGAGTCATTCAAATACACTTGTCCATCCATCCATCGTCCGACCCACAACTTCCGACTGGGCAAAGGTGCAACATGGAAAATAAGGATGACGGGGTGGACATAACAGCAGAACCGGTAGCACTAGTACTGATTCTCCTAAGTTGTGCAGGAACAGAAGCTGGGTGCAGTGGTAACTTGAATTTTTGAACATTTTGGTGGCCAGTTGTGTCAGGAATATTCCTACCAAAACTACTAAAATCTGGTCATCCTTCTTCAAACTACAATCAACCTGTTTAACCAAAAAAATCAACAAAGCAATAGTACCCAACAAGTCAGTTTCTCAAAAAAAGGTGGGCCAGGCTTTCAGTGCCACGTGTACATGAAAAGGATGAGCAATATATTACGTGAAGAGAATGCGGTTGAGTTCCTGCACATCGTGTTGCTCGTGCTGCTCCCGACTGCTCCAACCAAAGCTGCATGTCAAATCCTCAGTACTGACAGCAGACACGTCCAGCAGCAGAAGACGACCAATCAGACGTTGCAGCTCCACCAGAATTACCCGCACTTTTCCAGCAGCCACTGATGATGACAATGACTCATGGCTCTCAAGACTGCCCAGCTCTGAAGCTCCAAGACTAAAGAGACGTCTGCAGAATTCTGGCGTCATTGACAACATCTGAAACAACATGGACAGACAAAGTATTGTTGTATAGTCTCGTTGCAATTGTATATGGCAATTGAGAGATACTGATGATGAACAGATGTCTGCAGAACTCTGGCATCACAGGCAGACAGAGAGACATACAGACAGACAGACATAGTGACACACAGACACAGAGACACACACACACCTATACAATACAGACACACCTCATCACAGACAAAGTACCTAGTACCTGTGTACACACAGTCTCGTGGCAATTGTACATAGTTATTCCGAGGCGCTGAGACTGAAGATACATCTGCAGAACTCCGATGTCATTGACAGCATCTGAAACAACGTGGGCAGACAGACAAACAGACAACTATGCATCAACCAGCACTGTGCTGAAAACTGCCACTGTCAGTGTCACTGGCATCAGTTGCAGAAAGACAGACAGATACAGAAACGCAGACACACAGACAGACAGACAGACAAACAAACACAGACAAACACACACACATGCACATAGACACACCAGGGCTTGCCATTTGAGGCGATTAATTGGTCAATTGCATAAATGCAAGCCAGACCACTCCAGTTTCTGTCCACCGCATGTGCCCTCTCACCACCTGCTTACTTATTTGCTGAATGATTATGCTAATGCGCCAGTTACAGACACCCTGTGGTGCCTATGGCGAATCACCTTGAGTTGGGGGGGGGAACTTGCTCCAAGGACTTAGGGGGGATAGACGCCCCTGCCTAGCAAGATGACATACTATAAACAACTTAAAACAATGAATGTGTGGAAAGTTGAAGTCCAACAGTCTCAGGTATAAAATGAGGTAAGTAACACTATTCGCAAAGATGTTACCTAAAAAACATGCATATAACGAAAGTCATTATATCGATACATGCTACTGTCATACATGTATACACAAATCTGGGCTGGCCTCCTTATAGTAAATAATTGCCAAGTAATTTATAACACAATGATCCGTGGACAGGTTGATAACTTTTGGCCAAATGCTGCGCATATAACCTGAAGTAGAGAGTTGAGATAGCAAGTAGCGCCCTGGTTTGTGAGTCCACAGAAGCCGTGCTCGGGACGTGGCGCTGGCGGCTTTACTAGCTGCATAGTAGTGGCGCCGTCGGTCAGACCCGTGTTTTCATCAGCTCTCTTGATCCCGCTACTAGTCCCCACCATTCTATCACCGACGCACGATGACATGTGGCCGAAATTTTCGTCATTGTCCGAATCGTCGCCGCCATCTTCGCCAAAAAGATTTCCGAATAACGACATCGCGCCAGACGACAAATGTCATTCCAACAGAATCACACCAAGTTCATCAGAAAATCATGCTTTCACTTGCATAAACAACCAAAAACAAAAACACGTTGTTTACGTTTCTAGTTGTGCGTACTAAACACCGAACGCTGTCGGACCGGTCCAAACTCCAAAGATCATTGACATTTCGGCCGTATGTGATAATCAAAATGGGTATGACTGAAAACCGCAGGACACTAGGCCTAGACCAGGGCCACCAGCTGCCCTTCACATAGCCCCGAGCTAGATTTTGAAGCAAAGGATAGAAAAGGGTAAAAACGAGAGAAAACACGGAGTGAAAGCGGCAAGAAGCAAAAGACGAGAAAGAAAAAGCGAAGGAAAGGAAATAAGGACAGGGAGGGGACTCGCTCTCACAATTTCAATTTCCGGACCTTGGCAGCTATGTTTGCCATTGCAGATGCGTAGTGCTTAATGGGACACAGGAAATGTGTTGTCAAAAATGCCATTTTTAATCCATCTAAATTCATCAATTTTGTCCAAATTTCTAATTTTGGTCCAAATTTCACCTAAAATACGGTATCAAATTTTGCTGTTTTGTTAGTTTCAACATGGTCTACAGTGTAGTATGTGTCATTGCACTCGCATAATACACTGTAGTCCGTATTGAACCGTATACAAATTGTACTTGTAAAAAATCTAAACGAGAAGTAGGCCTAATCTGTAATGACAAAGCACAATAACTATCTAGTAAACAGTAAATAAACCGTAAATATTCACTACTAAAGTAAACAGAATTCAGAACTTAGTGCTACAATGCCATTACGACGTTATAGTCAATGTTGGTGACTCGGCTGCTTGGTCTTTCATAGAGAAAGTAGCCAAATTCAGGACTTTTTCAGTACCTATGCGCTATGTGATCAAACGACTCCCCCCTCCATTCCCAGAAATTTAAAGTATGTACTTTAAATCATAAACCATGGGGGCAAAGGGGACAATTGCCTTCTCACTTTTTCGTGTGGGGGACAAACAATGTTGCTTGCCCCCACTTTTCATGCCCATGCATAAATAAATTGTTGGTGTTGATGCTTTGTATTACATTATATTAAAGTTTAAAGTAAAAAATGCCTAGTATTTTAGTCACTTTACAGCCAGCTATGGGAAATACGGAAAACACAGAAGGTTTAGAGACCTAAGTTTAGTCTTAATGATCGTAGACACTTTGATGACGTCACTTGACAGTCTGTTCCAAGTTTTTGCTGCAGAAACGGGCAACGCTCGGTCGCCTCGCCGATGTGGACTGCTATAGACGGTATTGCAGCGGTGTGATGCTTCAAAGATGCAGCAAAGAGCAAAATGCGAGTAGGCCTAACTATAGGCCACTGCAATTATTTAGTTACTTGACCATACCATTTCAGCTTCAAATCTGTGCAGAGTGTGCAACGTAAGTAAGTAAGTAAGTAAAGTGTAAATTTATATAGCGCATACTCAAACAGATCTATAATGCGCTGAATACATTTTGTCGCCGTCAATATTTCGCAAAAATGTATGTCTTCAGCTGACGTTTGAAAGTATCGAGACTCGGTTCTGGGTCACGAAGACTGTCTGGCAGCGAATTCCAAGTCGACGGGCCCGCCACAGAAAAGCGCCGACGACCGAAACTGTTCAATCGATAGCGCGGTACAACCAACTTCCGCTGAGTGGCAGAACGCAGATGTTGCCGGCCAGTGACTTCTGCTGTGAGTGTACAACTGTCCATCAAGTACGGCGGAGCAGTTCCATGGAGACATCGATACATGAGCACTGCGAGCTTAAATCGTATTCGATCGGTGACATCAAGCCAGTGGAGCTCGTCATGCATTAAGCGCGATAAACCACTGTCGTACTTCCGAGTGTCAGTGACGACGCGGTCAGCTGAATTCATCACTCTCTGCAACTTGTCTGTTATGACTCTCGGCGACTCAGCCAGCACAGCGTTACAGTAGTCGACGCGAGATGTCACAAATGCTTGCACGAGGGTTTTAGCCGACCCGACATACAATGACTGCCGGACACGACGAATATGTCTGAGATGAAAGAAGCAGGTAGCACTGACGGCTGAGACATGTTTCTCAAGACTCAAATCAGACGACATAATAACTCCTAGGACGCGTACGTGTCCACTGGGCTCGATGGTGTCAGAGCCAAGCTTGATTGCCGCATGGTTGTCATCCGTCGTCTGTCTGTCTGTAACAAATGTACCCTGGCTAACGGGTAAGTCTTAGGGAAAAATTTATATAAATTAAGTATGTGTCTTGAACGTATTCATGCAAAATTTCAGCGATCTACTGCAAGGGGACATTTTCAGATTCGGGGTTGAATGGACGGGGTAGGAAAAATGTGCGTTTTTTAACGGAAAACTGGCCATATCTCGGAAACGGTGAAAGATAAGGCCACGGTTACTATTAATCACTAATAAGAAGTGTCGTACGCCCTGTAGAATGAGATAAAAAAAACTAGAAATACGTTCTGTGAAACGAGGTATCTGTTCCATTGCCACGCTATACAGCCTATAGCAGTTGCGTTTCAGCGTTTAACTCTCTTGTGAGCCTGCAGCCAATTTTATCTGTGAAAAAACGATTGCTTGCCATGACAACAGGGGTCTTCAGGGGATAAATTTACGTGACACCATTGCATAGCCCGGGCCGAAAATACGGAATAGGTGATAACAACGTGCAATTATCTTTTGCGAGAGCCGAGTTATAGTCAATTTTGTCTCAAAATTCGTTGCCATGGCAACAGGAGTCGGCAGGCGAGAAATTTAAATGACGCTATCGGATAGCCTAGGCCCGAAAATAGGAGGGTAATGCAAACAGCGCGCAGTTATCTTTTACGGGGACCGAGTTATACCGCTTTGAAGTCCCCATAGATAAGACCTAAGTTCTTATTGATTAGAGAGTAGCATATTGGCGTTCAAATGACATGGAAATCATTGACCTTGAATGATCTTGAATATCACTGACAACCAATACGGTCGGTTTTTACGCGCGAAAGCAGCTACTGTTTTCAGCGCGTCTTAGCCATCGCAATTCTGTCCGTCCGTCCGTCCTTCACACGGGTGGATCAATCAAAAACGGTGCAAGCTAGGCTCACCAAATCTTTACCATCGGGTGCCTGGAAGACTCTAGTTTCAGGAACCGTAAAGCTTTTCCATAAATTCGAAGGGAACCACCCCAAACGAGAGCACTAAATGAGATGGGGTGGGCAAAATTTGCGATTTTTGGCCAATAAGTCGCTGTATCTCAGTAACGGTGCGAGATAGGGCGTAGGTTACTATTAATCAGTAATAGGAAGTCGTACACTGGCTCTCGATTGGCGCCGAATTCAATGACCTTGAATGACCTTGAATGCCAAAATAGAGGGTTTTATGGATTTTTTGGCGATTTCGGGCTGCAGCACAAGTCTATATCATTCACAAGGTGGCGCCTTGCTATTAGCGTTATGCAATCTAGATGAAGAATTTGGTATTTGTATATTAACTTTTCGTAAACCGGAACTGCTATAGGCTTTCGCGCGTCTCGTGAGCATTAGCTCAATTTTTTTTGTTTTGTTCGTTGTTACAATGGGACGTCGTGACTGCAAACACCACATTAGTATTGATGGCGCGTTGACATGCTAGACATACTCGTGCGGCAGCAGCAGCAGCAGCAGCAGCCAGCGTCTGTCCGTCGCAGACTGACCAGTGAGTGACCAGTAGCAGTGAGCAGCGCACATTGCACAATGACCACTGACACACGGGCTGGGCTGGTCATCAGACGCCATTAGCAGACGCCGGCCAACACCAACAGACGCCGAACTAGTGATACACGGAATAACCAAAAAATATGCGACGGCAAATCGGCAATAGGCAAAAAGCCCAGCTGTCGCTAGGATAGCCGACCGTACTGGTTGTCAGTGACCTTCAAAGTCATCCAAGGTCGATTATTTTCATCCCATCTGAATGGGCGTATGCGATTTCCTATTTGTGAATCAACGACAACCTTGGCCCTATCACGCACCGTTTAGCCACAATAGCGCGTACTGACTTTTAAGATCATTTAAAATAAATGATTTTCATGTTATTTAAAAGCCAATATGCTACTTCCTATTAGTAATCAATAGCAACCTAGGTCCTATCTCCCACCGCTTAGCCACGATAGCGCGTGCCGACCTTCAAGATCATTCAAGGTCAATGATTTTTGTGCAATTTGAAAGGGCACTTTTTATTAGTGACTATCAGTAACTTTGGCCGCATTTTCTTACGTTTTTGAAACAGGGCCACTTATAGCTTAAAACTTTCTATTGAAAATTGCGGCCAAACCGCTGCAGATAAAGACATGGTTACTATTGACAGCCTTTAGGAACTTTTTCAGAAGTCGCCAATACTTTATTCGCTGGTATTATCGCCGACCGCTTACGACTTACCATTTAACCACAATAACGCACGATTTGCATATCATAGTGCGTTATGACTTTTTAAGGGCATCCAACGTCATCGATTTTCGTGTTATTTGAAAGTCAAGATGCGACTTTTTATTAAAATTAATAACAACCTAAGCCCTATTTCACACCGTTTAGCCACAATACATCCGTAACAGACACCGACGACGACGACGACAAACAGACGGACAGACGACAACCATGCCATAAATTGGACCGTTACTTAAGTACGATCAACTAATAAAATATTGCGATATCGGCACACACTTAATTACAGAGCACATTATCGCTGGCGTACGTTATTTTTATTTGTTTAAATATGTGTCTGTGGCGTTGATGATATGTGCATGGTTATGGAAGTTAGGGATTAACCAGCAGTATTTTTACGCGCGAAAGCAGAATGCTTCGCGCGTCTTTGCCATCGTCTGGGCGTCCGTCCGTCTGTCCGTCCGTCCGTCCGTCACACTTGTGAGCTGTATCAAAACGGTGCAAGCTAGGATCACGAAATCTTTACCGTGGACTGCCCCAAGGTCTCTAGTTTATCGTGACAAAATTTCGTACCAATGGGTGCAGGGGTTCCCCTCGAATGAGGGCGTCGAAGAGGGGTACCCCCCTTAAAAAGACGTCATTTTGCCGTTATTGGCTCGAATAATGTGAAAACGGTTGTAGATAGGTACATACATGCTGCTTATCATAACAAGCACTGGTGACAGGC
>Ga0209671_1003981_pt1 | contig 14450 bp, 9 predicted proteins | sample WorMetHERISLAND2_2_FD_187401 | JGI IMG/M metagenome (GOLD analysis project Ga0209671, IMG submission 187401) | Marine gutless worms symbiont microbial communities from Max Planck institute for Marine Microbiology, Germany - Olavius geniculatus... | ecosystem: Host-associated > Annelida >... | reverse complement strand
GCATAAAATTGTGTGAAATTAAGCATAGTGTTCCTAAATGTTCCTCGTCCTGACACATACGGCGAGTTGGCAACATGAATTTGGCTGTCTATTGTGCCTTTCCACAGATGTGACGCGTGTGACGTCACACATCCTTTAACCCCCCTCCCCTACGTCACATGTCGTCACAATAATATAAATATCCCTCCCCTCGGAACGTGACGTCATTTATGGACGACCCCTTAGTGCAAATAACGTCTAAAACAAGTTCGTCAGCCGTACAGACAAAAACCGTAAAAATAATTAACTAGTTATAGTCGGTAAAGCATAAATCTGGCTGTGCTCTGTGAAGATCGCAAACTCACGCAAAGGCATTTGACGAAAAGATGCAGCGAGCTGCGAGTATGCTAAGTGAATGACAAATATCACGGACTTTGTGGTAGCCTAACTTAAGAGAGGCTGCTAATTATGGATCCCGTCCTGCAAACCGACTGCACTGTGCACTTACGCTGAGTAATTAGCGCCAGCTGGACACAGGTACTTGACTCAACCAAACGGCTCTAGTGATGGGGGTGAGATGATTCGCTATAATTAAACGCACCAAACTGCGTCATCACAGTGTAGCATGGGAAAAGAAAACACCAGATTTTTTTTGCACCAGCAGCTCATAATCCCTTAATCAATCAATCAGTTCATCAATCACAGTTGCCTCAGTAACAGAGCAACAGCCTGTGCTATTTCAAGGTCAAAACAGTAAAAGAAGTAACAGCATGTTCAAACGACGATGACCGAGTAAGCTTATGACTTTTTGACGAGCCATGCTGTCAGGTGCTGACAAAAAGTTGATAGTGCCTGAGATGTTGTAATTTGTTATATCCTTTGTCGGAGCGTTCCTTCCAGACACGCGGTCCAGCAACTATGAAAGCCCGGTTGGTTACCGACTGTTCAAAGTCCGACAGGTGGCACCAGCAGACGACTGCAGTGCCAGCGGAGCGTAATGTTCGACGGCCGGCAGATCGACAACAGGAACCAGTGGACCCAAGCACAGCAGCGCACTTCCGTGAAAAACTTTGTACGTCAGTCGGCTACGGCGACCTGGTATTCGATCTGCTCCGGGACACGCAGCCTTTGAACACTGGCAAGAGCGTCGGTGATGTGGTCTGCGTATCTCATCTGGTAGATGAGTTGTGCCGCTGCTATCAACACTGACTGAAGACGACGTACCAGATCAGCTGTCAAATTGAAATTTGACGTCTGGCAACGCCACAGTCCACAAACGACAAAAAACTGTAAAAATCGCCCCCCCCCCTTCAGTGACCCGCCAGTGAAGTAAATTATAATGTTCAAACGGTCTTCAATCTCAACACAATTCCGAACATAATAAAGAAGAAATCGGAAAACAGCCATTTTCCTCAGCAACTGCAATAGCTAGAGAGCACTAACAGGTATATCAATATCACGGTATAGAAAGTGTCGGTATAATAATGCATTGCCGGTTAATTTCTGCACAGCTCTAGGCGCTGCCCATCTTCCGAGTTCTGACAGCGAGTGACCACTGGCGGTCAGCTGCTGTAGCCTATCTGTTACCTGTATAGGCTACAGGCTAGGCGGCGCCAGCTATATCTTACACTCAAGTCAGCATCGCAGCTGTACTGTCCGTAGAAATTTATCTGGAGAAAGCACGATTGCAAACACAAGACAGCGAAGCCTTGCTCAAGACTAAGTACTGCCCGCAGATATCATGCACTCACATTTCATGTAACCCTGACCTCTGACCTATGACCTTGATATTCGATAAGCTTGTAGCGGTTGTCGACTGTTGAAGCATACATGTTGATGCAAAATTTCATAAAGCTAAGAAGATGTGTGCGATACAACGTTGCATGCGACAAAAACAGAGAATGAGATACCACCGTGCGATGGCGCTGCCAAACCCAAGTTGGCTGACAGTTGCACTGTATTGTATGCATCCCCGTCCTGTTTTTTGTCGCGGTTTATGAGATATCGCGTTCTCGGAGATTGGCGACGATGCTGACAACAATACCGCCGTCGCTAGACCGCGGGCAATAATAATCAAACGCGTCGCGCAGTCCGTTCGCTGCGACAGTGGGGCAATTTTATTTAAAGCCATAACACAGAGCCTGCTGACCAGAGTCAATGGATCGGATGGAGAATCCGTCAGAGGTGACGCGGTACAGTCCGAGCCAGCCACGGTTCATTGATCCATTGAGCACGTTGAACAACGCCAGCTGATTGTAGTAGCCAACCGACGCCAGGTCAAACGTCACCATCACAGTCTGAGGTACACTCGTATCCATCGTCCCCGGCCTGTCGACACAGTATACATACCAGTTTGTGCATGTTGAACGACGATCTGGACTCCTGGGGCTGGATAAATAGCTTAGCAGTTATTCATCCGGTTGTTGGATAAACAGTCAGTCCTAAACGGCCCGGCTATTTACCTGACAGCCGCCTTAGGCGGCCTTATAGCCGATACATGGTACTAGCACCCAAGGGTGCCGCCGCACAAACACGCCCTCGCGGCAGCCGGCCAAAAGACGACCTCAACTCTATCAGCTAGGGTATCACAGGCAGCGCCAGTCGGCAAGTTGAATGCTTGCCTCCAAGGCACTCTAATTCATGACCAATGTTACCGCTTTAATGTAGATGCCCATCTATCGTCACATGTGATGCTTTGTAATACGCTAACTCTAACACTAACTGTAACCCCAGACCCTAATCCAAACATTAACCCTAATTCTACTCCAAATTATGCATAACGGTAGCGATAGCGACTGACGTTGTTGCCACCGCCTAACAAGTGTAGTCGAATCCATGACTGTCGTTTGCGTTCAACCGTAGAAATAGCCCACAGGATATTTATCCGGCTGCCGGATATCTAGCCACCGCGTTTAAAAACGTTTTTCAACATTGCTAGCTAGTTTAACTTACCGGAACTGCAGCACGTTGACGGTCTGTTCTCCGGGCACGGTCAAGTACTCGGACTCAATGGCTTCCTTGACCCTGAGCGCCATGATGGCAAACTCCTGGCTCGACTGATTCGCCAGGGCGGCGCTGTAACTCAGTGACGTCACGTTCACTGTAGCCCGGATCAGCGCTTCACATTCACAACAACATGAATCATAGATGTAAGAGACGTTCCAGAAAAAAGTTTTTAAAAAATGTTGGCCCTAATTTGTTCAACCTCTTGCCTATAATGCTTAACGGTGTAATAGCGCAAGAACTAGCTTCGACTCCTAAAATCTCTCCTTCCCCACGGGGATCACACACCCCCACCTAACACAACGTGTCATTGGACTCTGCAAATGTAGGCCTGCCAACCAAATAGCACCTAAATCCGTCGAACGCTTCAAGTAGAAGCACGAATGTGTCGGACAGACGACAGACAGACAGACCACGCTACGGAGAAATAATGATCGATTCCACCTAATAAGAAACTTTCTTTACTTAGCTTGTATCCATACACACTATGTTAACTCTTGTATTAATTAATCTTGTATTGGATGTTACAATCAACGCCGACCCCTACAGTCTGCATGCAAACACTCTCAGGCTACGGTAATTCGGCGCACGTGGATGCTAAATGCAGACAGCAACTTTGTGGCCAATCCGCTGGAGATAGTGACATGGTTATTATTGACGGCCTATACAGGAACTCGTCATTGCCTTATCCAACAGTACTCGCCGACCCCTACGTCATATTGTTTAGCCACACTACACACGTTGCAGACAGACAGACAACATGCAGACAGTAGGCTTAAGGCCGCGGGCATCTGCAATCTGCAAACCGTGGTCAGCTGCAGGTTCCACGGATCAAGATGGCAACCTACGGAAGGAAGCCGTGTTTTGAACATGCTGGTCCATCTATTTCAAACGCTCGGCACAGTCTGCATGCAAACACTCTCAGTTGCAGTTCACATTGTTTACCTACTTTCAGATGTCACCTAAAACATTTTTACTTCTCGTTTTACTAGCACATCGACAGCTTTTGCGCTTTTGAGGTTGTTACGGTTAACGCGCTATATTATTTACTTACCTACTTACTTAGACAACATAAGTACGGTCGGCCAGAAAAGAGTAAGTTTATAGTGTACCGGCGGAGTCGGGCAGGTCGGTGGGATATCCTGAGCCGTACTCATGGTCGTCAGGCGGCGGAGCCAGCGGGTGATCTTCATCGTCAAAGTACGTCATGTCATGATCTGATGCAGTATCGACCGCGACGATCGTGTCAGCGGCTTGGAACGACTTCTTGTCCACGAAGTCAAAGTCGCTGCCCTGCAACACGAGTATACCCTATCATTTTATACGATACAGCTGGCTCGGCCAGCTCGTGATGAATGCTTGATGAATGCTGGACGAGCGCTTGTCGAGCCAGCCTTATAGTGCAAACGGCGTATTAAGCAAATATATACTTTCCATCTAACGCCTTAACGGCAGTGGCGTCATATGCGAGGGAGGGAAGTAGGAAAAAAATTGCAATCCCCTCCCGTTATATTTACCTCCGCCAAGGAGGTAATGTTTCTACTAGACTTTGTTTGTCTGTCTGTGTGTGTACAAGATAACTCAAAAAGTTATGGACGGATCTTTCTGAAATTTTGAGGGAACGTTGGGCATGGCATAAGCTACAAGTGATTAAATTTTGGGGGTGATCCGGCAGGAATCCTGGATTCTGGATCATATTGAAATTTTCGTTACCATTGCGTTAAAGGGGGCATAAACGGAACCGCTGCAAAACCGAAGATGGTGACGCCACCTAGCGAATAGCATTGCCTTGGCTGAGGTACCTGCGAGCTATAATTGCTTTCTAGTTTGAGCTGTCATAATTGAATTGTCGAAAAATTCTCTTCTCGTCGAAAAATGCATGCTCGTTTAAAAATGATGCAAAAACAGGCCCGTCGAGAGGGTGGGGTAGGGGGTTATTAGCTACCCCGGGCCTCGCGACGTTTGGAAGGCCTCGCCGTCGACCAGAAATTTAGAAAGTATGCCAGAATGTGCCATTTTGAAAAGAATAATTCAAAAAAATTTTCCCCAGAGGGGAAATGTTTAGGGGCCACGCCAGAATGTTTCCCCGGGCCCCGCTGTGGCTCTCGACGGGCCTGTGCAAAAATGTGGGCTAAAAACCAACTGGGAGAAAATTTAAAGGAAAAACAAAAAATTTCGGGCACCCACAATCTCCTATGTCAGAAATTAGCAGCAGTCTGTTGAAAAATTGCAACTTTTTGGCTGGCGAATTCGTTTGCTCATGCTCGAATGCGCCCGCAGAGTTATCGACCCGTTATAGCACTGCAGACACAGTGCTAGAGATACGTGACTGCGGAATAATGACTTAAGTAGGCCTATTGCTGGAGTGAATAAGCCAGTGCAAGCTTACAGCATTCCCAGACAGGTGGTATCGTACTTAAACCAAGCTCAGGTTGCATCATAGATGTAAAAAACGTTCCAGAAAAAAATTTTAAAAACGATAAAAAAACGTAAAAAACATGGCAAAAAATTTCTAAAAATGTTTAAAAACGTTGAATGAAAAACGTTGGTAGCCATAATTTGTTTAACCTCTTGCCTAATGCCTAATGCTGTAGGTGCAGCATACCCGGAACTATGGTCTAGATAAAGAAAACTTTATTTAATTTCGATTTCACCGTGTGCTCATAAGACCAAATATACTACATAAAAAACTTTTTATTTGGTATATTTGGACTAACTAAGTAAACTATCATCATTATGACCTATTAATTTGTTTCTGTGGTTCCAAAAGTGTTTGTCAAAGTTTTTGATAGGCATTTCAATGCACATTTTTTAAAAACGTTGGGAAAAATATAAAAAGTTTTAAAAAACGTTTAAAAACGTGGCAAAAAACGTAAAAAACGTTTTTTATATCTATGGGTTGCATGACTGCACCGTCGTTTGCTTTATTATGACTGCAGAGGAAAGTTGCGAAAACAGCGCGGTTTAGTACCAATCTGTCCTGCCGACTGACACACGCTGCGGATGCGTTTCGTTGCAGAATCTATGCTGAGGCCGGCGGCAGCAGCGGTGAAAAACAAGCAAAGCCTGCACTAATTCGATCCACATGTGTGCATTGCATTCTATAGCGCCATCGAGCTGACGAACGTCCGCAAGGGGTCGCCCGCACCCACCGGGAACCAGATATCTCGAGCCCCGCTCCACTACGACGATTTATTGCACAACTTTTTAAACAACAAGTCGTGTTAGAACAACATATGCATAAGTCCATAACTACCAGGAAAGGATCGGGTCCCTCAGACTTTCTGGTCATTGGAACCAACGGTGTATTGGTTCCCTGGAAGCCACAGTAATGATCCTTAATTTTTTTCATAATTCAATAATACCAATGCTACGAAAAGCAGCTAAAGCATCAAAATGCGTTCACTTCATAACTAGGCTCCCATGTGCGCTCACAGATTCCCTAGACTGATAAAAGAGAAAAACGATACAAGACGGCATCATGACAAGAAAAGCCGAGCTAACGCAAAGGGGAACGCGCAACAGCGGTGCATGATTGAAAGCCCAGTAAAAACAAAATTTACAGTCGCCAGAGGCGCCAGACGACAAGCGGCTAATTATCTATAGTGTCTTACTCGTATTCGTCGGAGGGAATGACCTGTCTCGCTCAGCCAACGCCGTATCGGCTGGAAATCACAAATTTTCCCTACCCCTCCGTCATTCAGCGCCCTCGTTCAGGGCGACCTTTTTCGAATTTACTGATCCTGAAACTAGAGTCTTCCACGCTGCGAGGACCATGCAGCCGATGGTGAAGATTTGGTGATCCTAGCTCGCACCGTTTTTGACTGATCCACCCGTGTGACGGACAGACGGACGGACAGACAGAATTGCGATAGACGCGCTACAGAAGTAGCTGCTGTTGCGCGTAAAAATGGAGAAACACGAGAAAATAGGAAGAAGATTAAGCCCCTTCATTTTTCAGAGGCGGTTGTGCCCGTGGATCAGAAACAGCTGTTGAGAGTGTTGACAGGTCAAGGTGTTTCATGGGCTTGTGATCTAGTTGTACAGTAAATCGACAACAGTCGAACAGAGTGGAGACCGAGCGTAAGCAAGGACTCAGACCTTGCTGTCTGAGGTGTAACTGCGGCTCAGCATGCTGACTGTCTGAAGGCGGCGTGGATTGCAACATGCAACTCAGCTGCAATTTGTCCGCCCCTCGCTCATGCTTCTTTGAAAAATAAGCACACACCCACGGAGTTGTACAGATAGGTTACATTTTCTCCGTCTTCACTTTTCTTAACCTCAGTATTTCATGACTCTGAACATCCGCTCCATGCGCCGCCGACAGGCCTACTGCACAAGTAATTTGAGCAAAGCTCATGAGACGCGCGACAGCCTTAGCAGTTGCTGTTTGCAGGTTGTCCAGGATCAAAAATTCACCAGAACCCCTCTTTTAATGGTTCAAGGTCATTCAAGGTCATCGATGTTGAGAAATTTAAAAAGCATGTCACCAGTGCTTGTTATTATGCAGCAAGTCTGAACCTATCTGCAACCATTTTCACACTGTAAGAGCCAATAATGGCAAAATAACGTCTTCTTAGGGGGTATCCCACTTTGACGCATTTGTTCGAGGGAAGCCCCATCATCCAGGGCACGAAATTTTGTTGCTAAAAACTAGAGTCATTGGGGCAGCCCACAGTGAAGACTTCGAGACTTTAAGTGTCACCGTTTCGATACAGTGCCAGGGTGTGACGGACGGACAGACGAACGGACACCTCGACGATGGCTAAGACGCGCGAAGCATTACATGCTGTAGCGCGTAAAAATGCAGTAAGCCTAAAGTAGGCCTAAAGAAGCCAGCAATAACGTGTGCGCCCTGTCCCGCCCTCTAGAATTTTTTTCAGGGGAGGCTTCACCCCTTCGCAGTTTACTTCGGATTCTTCGTGCCAAAACTACTCCACTGTTTCGTTTCAAAAACAATTTTCTTGCTCGAAAGCAGCGATTGAGTGGAAAACGCGTTGAAGTTAAGACGCTATTGGTTATTCCCGTAATATTACTTTCCTGAAAGCAACGGACCCTGGAAAGTATTGGAAGCCGACCTTCAGCCGCTTAACCACGGACTCAACTCACCATGTAGTGTCTAGACACGCCCAAGATCGAACGATGGAGGCTGCTCGTGAAAACGGTTACGCTGCAGTCCGAGGCCCGCGATGATGATGATGACGATGATGATAACTAACGCTTGGGCACGTCACAGATAGGCGGACAGTTAGGGTCAGGGGCACTCTCATAACACAACGCTTTATCGGATCCCGCAAAAGCACATGCTAAATGGCATCTAAATACATCGAAGCAGGGTGCGCGAATGTGACAGACGACAGACGACAGACGACAGACAGACAGACCATGCTATGGATAAACTGGTATAGCTGTAGGCAAAATCGCTTGCGCAAGTAGGCCTAACGCTAGAGCGATTTTGCCCAAAACACAGAAAATACGTATAGGTCTATAGCGTACCAGATTGGATGACAAAACGGCTGTCGTTAACAACTGTAGCAGTAAAAATACGGCGTGAAAGCATCTCAGCTTCGCGGCTGGTCGGACAGCCATGGCGGCTGTAGGCCTATCAGCACTTGGGTGCGGTAGCTCGAGTGCTCTGGACGCGCTATTAACAGTCCGCTGACTGACGCCGTCAGCTCGATCCAACGGAAGACGCTTGCTTCCCGCTATGTGCCTGACGTTCTCATTGGAGTTTTCGCCAATCTGATCAACGTACACGAACACACGCACACACCAACGTTTTACAGGGACGTCATCTCAGTCTTTTAATCTCACACTGAAGTCTGATGGTCTGTAGCTGAACTTGGTGTGATCAATCCCGTTTTAGTTTTGAACCCAAAGCTTACCGCATGATTACATGTAAATGATTCTACTTCTGTGTGCATCATGAAGGTTTAGGTCTGGAATTGTTGGTCGTGGTCTCGGCGTAAACGTCTCGAATTTCTGGTCTTGGTCTCAATCACCGACCTTTCATCCGGGCATCTCTTGCGTAAAGTAATCCCTCCAATGTGTCCATGGTGCTCCCGTCAAAGAGCCCGAACTGGTCATCAGTCCGATGCGCCGATTTCTGTGATCCTACAGTTTAGGCCTACCTTCCAGCGGTCGCGAACAAATTCATCCGGCCGTTCTCAGTTTTGCATGTTACCGTAAAACACATGTAATTACCCTGAATAATAGGCCTATTAATGGCACCCAAAGCGTTCTTACTGCATACCTAAATGAGCCAAAATACATCTGTCAGCCGGGCTTGTAGCCTATAAGGCGACGAGGGAGGAGAAAGAGAGGACGAAAATTAGACGAAGAATGGGAAAGACGAGAGTGAAAAGAGGAGAAAAAAGTTACCCGGGATGGGGGAGTTCAACTCCCAACTTTCAGAACTATGTGGCTGCAGTGAGACTCACGCTTTCCTGCTCCCAAATTCCTCAAGGTCTAAGCCTATCTATAGTTCTAGTTGCAGACATTACAACTGCATGTCTCCAGTTTCCAATTAAATCAAAGTGAAGTTTGTCACTCACCTACCGGTTGAAAAAAACGACAGTCTTCGATCAGTTACTACAGCTCTGATCGATGTCACTCAGCGCTACTCCAGCTGGCTGGAAACTGGATCGGCAACTGACAACGAAGCGCAGATCGCCGGACTCAACTGAACTCAACTCACGGTACGTCGTTGTCCGAGCTCAAGACTGCCTCTCCGCAGACAGTAGTGATGGGCAGAAAGCACCTGTTCGAATCTAAGCATACCATCTTGCTAGTCTATACCGATAATTGCGGTATTGGCTTCGATCTTGGTAGCGCACTTTTGATGTCTTGTGTTGCAAGTGGTGACTTTTTATCGTCTATCACAAAACAGCGGCGTTGTGGTGTAAAAATAGGCCAAAAGTTGCAATTTTCTGTCAAACGCAGGCAACTTTCGACAGATATCAGACAGACAGTTGCAAATTTTCGACAGAAAATACTATGGGTGCACAAAATTTCGATTTTGCCGTTTAAATTTTCTTAAAATGGTTTTCCAGTGTCAAATGGTGCATTTTCGATGACAACTTCCGGTCTCCCGACTCTATTTCCAGAAAGGAAATTAACGCACCCCAGTATAATTGTACTATATAAGATAGCGTAAAAACGCTCGCAGTTTTATCTGCTTGCCTTACCTACTTGAGCATTATTTTTCACTTTCAGCTTGGAGAAACATTGTCTGCTGTGCTAGTGGTGCCAACAATGTTCGCACAAGCGAATGACGTATCGACGACGGCGATTATAATAATTTTGTTGTCTTCTGCACACGTTGTCTTTTTTCAAGCAAGCGGAGAACCTGCAAAGTTCCATGCGTCCCCACCCCTGTTCAAGCGCTATAGCCATAGATAATAGTAAAAAAAAACGTTTGCAACGGCTTCAAAATTATTCAAATGCTTTTTATTTTACCGTTTTTTAATTTTAAAAACGTTGAATGGGAAGTGTTCAAATAACGGTAAATAATAGGCCTAATATATATTACAAAAATCAGACTGCTGATGAAATAATAACATTTTGTATCCAAAACAGCACCACCACAGCTTATTCAATGTAAGTTGGCGTATATCAGAATTAGTAAAACTTTTTTACTCGAATTTGCAAACGTATTGATTTTTTTCTAACGTTTGTTAGAACTATGGTTATAATTTTAAATTCGGTGAAAAATCGTATAGTTACTATTACTTGTAACGGAACTGCGCATCACTGCAAAGTTTACGCAGCAGACAGAGCAGCGGCGGGGCGCGAGCACGTCTGTAAATCTGAACTCAGACGCGTTAGCATCCACGCCACGCATCCTTGGTCTTTACTGCAGCGGCGGCGGCCGCATCGCCTTCAACAACTGAGCAGCTGCTGCTCACTGCAACAGCACGCATGACCACGGCCCAACGAGATATTTTCGTCACCAGAACGAGAACGAGAACGAGAACGAAAACGAAAACTGTTCGTTCGTTTTACGAGAATGCGAACTGGATTTTTCAGCTGAAGAAACGCGAAAATGGTTGTCAGTGAGACGTTTTGAAGGCGGCGTTTTGTCGAGCTGAACTTAAGCTGAATTAAAAAGTGAAACTCAAGATCAATCTTGCAAACTAGAATATCTCAGCCAGGCAAGCAGGCTATAGGCCTATCATCATCATCGCAGCCAGGTGAGCACCTTAAGCTTTACGAGTAACCCCCCGCCTCCCCTACCTCTGCACCCCGTCCCTCACACAGGCGTGCCATGCCACGGTGCAGACACCATCGGCACGTGCGGACTAGAACCACTCCAGTCCAGGGTCACACGCTGTTTTCACTTTTCAGTTTCACCGAGAACATAGGCCTAACGATTATTTACACCGCTGACACAAACCCGCTCTTTTTGTAGTCTGATACTCAATGTCAATTCAGCCTGGCCATCCCTCCGTAAGCAGGTACAATGAGAGGGTTACAGGCGAATGCTGGGGCTTATAGATGCCACCGTGCGATGCACTAACCCTGATTTAGTTATGCATACTGCGCAGGGCTGGAAAATTGGTCCGAAAAAACCAAGGTTCTTGAAGGTTTTTCAAAAACCTAAAAAATCCAATGTTAGGTTTTTAAGGTTTTCTAATTTGTTGCAAAATTCATCACATATCACATTTTAATTCATACCTTGATCGCGATTTTAAATTATGACTTTAATCACGAATCACGTCGAGCACTCAGGAGCCGAATATTTACTTATTTTTCATGCGTGCAATTTTTGCTTAAATTTCTATGTGTTTACATTTTACTATTTGAGCGATAATGTAATAATGTTGTCAGATGTGTACGGAAAAATTAGTTTGTTTGCATTCGTAGGTGGAATTGCCGTGTTAACACTGTTTTTGCCGAGTGTGTGTAGTTTCGCATACAGACAGTTTGTGACCGCTTGGTGGATTTACATTCTGACGATATACTCTTTAGTTTTGATTGCTGGCACTCGTGCCGCGTTCAAAGACTACAGGTTCGAGGTAATTGTTGATAATGCTGTAGTATTTTGCAATCGAAGATAGTTACTGATGTGTTGAAGTAATGGGTCTTGTACTTGAAACTTGCTAGAAGTCAGTTGTTGGGAAACAGACCAAAAACTGTTTTATTGTCAGTAGTGTGATGCCGTCGGTGTGATGCCCCAGTCCTGGGGCCCTGCCGACTAACTATCCAGATCCAGATCCTAGTTATACTTCTGTATCAGAACTTGTGTTGTCGAATTTTGGACTTGGTTAACACTTTCAGGATGAACAGTTTTCTGGAAATGTTGGGGGTTCTGACAGCTGTCAGAAAGGTAATGGGACGCTATAGCGAAGGGCTGCCATAGCGAGGTTTGGACTAAAATTCACATCGACAGACGTGTCATTATGCTTTACATTCACATTCACCAGGGGGCGACAATTTCACGTGTAATTTAGTACGATTTTGTGCTTAGTAATCAAATTACCGTTTTTGCCTCCAGTTACGGTTAACATTAGGCTTAGGGTTTGGGGTTAGGGTTAGGGATCGGGTTAGGGTTAACATTTTTCAAAGATTTATGTGACAGAAATGCACACCATAAATTAGTGTACAATATGGACAGACGAATTATTGCGCAATATTCACATTGACCACGGGGCGACAATTTCACGTGTAATATAGTACGATTTTGTTCTTAATGTTAAAATTACGGTTTTTGCTTACAAAGATAAAGGTTAGGGTTTAGGGTTAGTGTTAGGGTTAGGGATCGGGTTAGGGTTAGCATTTTTGAAAGATTGATGTGACAATAATGCACACCATAAATTAGTGTACATAGTATAGGTAGTAGGTTCGACAGCGGCGCATGTGCCTACAAAAATTGCCAACAGCTTCCTGTGATGGTCTACTTAGACCTGAGGAGCTAGTTGGTGGACTGGCGATCTGTGAAGCTACAGCCGAGGTCATCAGTCGCGGTTGTTGCCATAGCAAAAGGCGGCCCTTCACTATAGCAGACCGAAACCATCAGAAAGTCGGAACTTTTGGTGTAAACATGATTCTTATTTAGGGTTCGAATGATACTGGTATTGGGGTATTGGGTATTGGCCGATACTGGCCGGTATTGGGGTGGATCGGGTATTGGGCGATATTTTTTTGACTGTGACACCCGATACCGATTACTGATATCCGCTCACGCCACGCCGCCACGCACGCCGCCCACCGCTGTCTGCTGTCTAAGCAACAGTCAAACAGCAGTCGGCGGCGGGCGGCGGCCACTATACAATGAGAACGATTTGCTAGCACACAACAGTGGCAGGAAGAGTGGGGTGGGGTAGGCGCACCTGTAGAATGGTCGCCATTCATGAGAGATTGGAAGGATTAATTATCCCCTCTCCGCCACACCGTCCACACGCCATCTCACACTTTAGGCCTAATTTCAGTAACTGACGTGGACTTATACAATCAGCGCACAGCGTTACATTTGCTAATTGTTCTGAGCGATCGGCGACCACATGTGATTGTTGTCTAAGCATCGGCGCTGTGCCCATCACAGGAAGAATGGGAAGGGGAAAGTGCATGCTACGGTAATGGCAAGCAGCATGCCAGCATAGGTAACCACAATAATCCAATACCCCTGGCCTCACGCCGTTGCGCGTGCATACACGTTAATACTAACTAGTAATGCAAACCAGGAGTGGCCGCCTATTACGTACTACACTGGTTCATATGTGTGAACTTGGAAGTGAAGTGCTGCTAGTGTTATGAACGTCAGTCTGTTGACTGCAGCGGGTGGGAGGCACGGTCAGTTGGTCGCCGTCCGTCCGTCTGTCCATCCAGGGTTTAATTACCAGTGTCAGGTTAGGCCTACATAATGCTCACAGTCCACGTTTACACCGAGCTGTGAATAAACTGTGCTGTTGGTTTAATTTAATACTTAGACGTCATGTGCGGATCTAGCTTACAGCAGGCGCATCTTGGCATAAGAGTCGAGCGCAAGGCTCTTTGCTACCAAGTTTACAAAGTTTCAAACTCATAGGCCTAGCATATACGTAGGTTAGTGTTGCAAGCAGGGTTCCCACACTTACTGACAAAAAATTACAAGAATTTTCCAGGACAAATGTTTTTGCAGGACCTTTAAAGTTAAAAAAGAATCTTTAAATATAAAGACGAACAACATCAATACAGTGCTTCACTGCGCAACGTGCAGGGCACTGGTATCGGTATTGGTATTGGGCCTACAGAGAACAATCCAATGCACAAAAATCTTCATTAGTAAAAACTGGCAGAAAACTATTTTAAAAATTTATTTTTTGTATTTCAGTAAATAAGTGCTATGCAAGTGCTGCACGTTGTTTATCTCAAAGGCCCAGTTGATTAATTCATCAACTAACCAGGAATTTTTTTCCAGGCTATCGTGCAGGACGTTCCGACCAGGTTAGCTATAGCTAAATGGATTAGTCCTACCTCATACACAGTTT
>Ga0209671_1003980_pt1 | contig 14453 bp, 10 predicted proteins | sample WorMetHERISLAND2_2_FD_187401 | JGI IMG/M metagenome (GOLD analysis project Ga0209671, IMG submission 187401) | Marine gutless worms symbiont microbial communities from Max Planck institute for Marine Microbiology, Germany - Olavius geniculatus... | ecosystem: Host-associated > Annelida >... | reverse complement strand
GTGCTACAACTGGTAAAAATTTCATGTAAATTGATCATCATTTGAGTGAATTATGAAAAAAACAAAAAGGGGTCCTTTTTTATGAAATACCGTGTACGTGGATAACTGAGGATTTATATTTCAGCACTGATACCACCTTTACTCATCTCCATGCAGCTCAGTTGTGCTGACACTACTGTAAGGGCAATGAACGTTGAGTAGAAGAAATGCCACTTTTTGCATGCTGTGGCTTTAAAACCCCTTTGGCGATTAAAAGAAGTTATCGTGATAGCAGTTTGTACACATTAACTAATTGTTTGTGATTTGTGAGCATACAGCAATTGTTTCCATATATTCGGAAATTTCAATCTCACCCTCCTCTTTTGATACTGTGGGCATTTGTGGCACGCCACACAGATGTCTTTTGTTTGCTGATATGTCTGATTCATTAGTATTGTCGTCATTTGATCAGTTTGTAAATTTGAGAAATTCATTGCTCGTGGCTTTTTAAGCCAGCCTTTGTCTAGTGTTTATCGGCTTGTTTTGTTCATATCACAACAACCGTTTGAATAACTAGACATTACAGTTGTTGCAGTATTTTTGTTGCAGAAATTATTTTTGTTTTGTATATAACGTCGTGTTGTGCCTTCTGATGGTTTTATGCATGCCGGTGATGCACTGCTTGCAGTTGATTACAAGTTGTTATCAAAGAGAAAAAAAACAAAAATTGATACTGGTATATGAAGTTATATGCCTCAAGGTATTCATTCACCACTTGCTTTTGTTTTTGGACTTTTTCAAAAAGTGTCACATTCTCAGATTGTAGTTGAAATCAGACCACTTGCACATTTTTGAGCGTTTTGCAGTCACTTACAACTATTTCATGACCATTACCTACACCTCAAAAAGGTTGTGCACCATTTGTTTTATGCCATCTTTTGTTGCCAATGTTAGTGAATTAGTTTACTGGTTGAGTATTGGATTTTTAATTGAGAGCTGGTAGCTCTTCAGTCTCAGACCACCAGAGTTACTGCTCGCGTCAACTCAGCCTCCTGCCCTCAGCAGGAAAAGAAATGAGTCATAGCTCATCTAGTGTTGGCATTGAATTTGAAAGTGTGACTGGCTGGGTGGCAGTATGTCTGCATGCTGCACCTGTGGTCCTGTTTGTTGGCATATGCTGTGAATGCTATTGTTCTTGTGTGCTCTGCCTTTGCTGATCTTTAGTTAGATGCCCAAGATCTTTACTTTTACCTTTCTGCTTTTTAAAAGTACAAGACCACTGCCTCAATAGTATTGATCACGACCCAAACATTGATCATGAAAGACTGTTGATATTTTGCATAGGAAGTCCTGAAAACATTTTGTAGAAAACCAGTGGAAAAAGAGCATTTTAGTTTTTTAGTCCTCAGATAGTAACACTATGACATGTGGTAATTAGTGCTGCTGCTGATTTTAAAATGTTATAGTCGATGAATTTTTATAAATGTGATCGAAGTTAATAGATTAATTCCGATTAATCTTTGTAGTTGAGAAAGACCACGATAGCTGCATATTGTGCATTACTTAATTCAGCTACTGGTTATCTTTTGTAAACTAAGGCAGAATAGAAAGTGATTATGATGCAGTAGCCTTAGCCTAGTTGTTAAACTAACACTGAAGTAAAAATCTTGATAACGTCTGATGCAGAAAAAAAATTTGATTACAAATGTTGATCGTCAGTCATTTCTGCCTGCTAAGGAGTCTGTTAATTTTTAGCGATTAATCAATTAATTCATCATTTATTTCCACAGCCCTATTGGTAATGTAGTTTGCTGTTTACGACACGACACTGGTGCATCTAACACTTTTTGTAGTGCTGCTTGCTATGTTGATTGTATTGTATTGCTCTGTGTATTTATTTCTCGTTTCTGAGTAAACTTGTTGACATAAGTGTGGGAATATAGTTTGCTGTCATTCCATTTTGCAATGAGGTATGATTTCTAATTGCAGTATTTTCGCTAGAAAACCATTTGAAAATCACATCAAGTTTTACTGTCATATCACAGGGTGACTACTGTGTAAACCAGATTATTTCCTGACCGTCCTGAGTATCAGTTTTTGCACTGAATACCTGAATGGCTGAATTAAATAGGTTTTGCTGCGTGAGTTTTCAGTTTAATGCCCATTTTTCAATTTTTGACATATGTTTGGTATTTTCCATGGTTAAAAACTGTTAATAACTTCTTGCCCTAAAGACCATTAGACCACTAACTCTTCCAGCAAAAGTTTTACAGGACGGTGTCCATTCACCAGAAGTAGTACTTATTCCATAACTTTCATGAAAGTTCGTAAAATTTATAGATAAGTGGTCGCTTTGATCGCAGATGTCACACTGACTGAGTATTTACTGACCACGGTTGTACATACTGAGACCAGGAGTGGCCAATATTGTGGGTTAACGGTTGTTGCTCTCTCATATTTATTAACTTATTATTTGTTAAGTTCTTAACCCACTGCCGATTGATGTCAAGGTACAGTGTTGTATAGTGCCAGCCAGTGCCTATGTATTTATTTCACTGTTATTGATGAAATGCTGTATATATCTGATCAATGTGCTCACACCTACATCATTACATGTGTATGTTAAACCATGGTCTGGAATGAGATAAGTGAATGCAACATACACTGGTAATGCAGAAAATAGCACTGTAAGTCGTTTAATCAGATGTTTTGATGCCAAACACATAACGAAAAATGGGCACATTCGAGTTTCTACTCATCCGGGCAGATTTATCAAATCGACATTTCAGGAATTATTGCGAGTCAAAAACACACAACCTCTAAATATCTACGTATTTTCAGAATTCTTTCACTGGCACATTCCGTGGAAAATTTGTGATAACAATGCCAATAAAGACCCAGGTGTTACGCCTAGTCTATTCATACTAATTTGTGACAGATGTTGGGTATACTGTCTAAGTCTGGGCGTTGATGCCACACAGTAATATTTCAAGTTGATAATAATAACAATAAAGCATATTTATGCACGGCACCTAAAGCAGAAGCCACTAGGCACCACAGTCTCAATCAATCAAACAAATGTTTCTTTAGTTGTGCTTTGAACTGTTCACAGTCCTCTACAGCCCGCAATGCAGCCGGCAAACTGTACCAGACTCGTGGGCCAGCGACTGCAAATGATCTGTCACCGAGCCATGTCCTTGTCCTCGGTACAGTACAAGTGAGGGAAGCGGCTGGACTACAGTCAGCGAGTGTCGTTGCTGACCAAGTTGCAATCGTCGACCAAGTATAGAGGTGCCAAGCCATTCAATGCCTTGAACACCAATGTGGCTATCTTGAACTCGACATGGCATCGTACTGGCAGCCAGTGTAATTCATGTAAAACGGTGTGATAAGTTCACATCGTCCTGTGCGAGTGACCAGCCTCGCGGCAGCATTCTGAACAGACTGCAGTCATTGTAGAAGATTGTCAGTGATGCCGTGCAGTGCTGCATTGCAGTAGTCCAGACGACTAGCAATATGCGCCTGGACCAGCATCCTAGCGGCATTGACCGTCAATGACTGAGTGACTGCACGATCGATCTTATCTGTCGCAAATAGTAGTTCGCTGAACGTTAGACCGACGTAACATGATCTGACATCGTCAACCTCCTGTCAATGAGAAATTCCAAGGTCGCGAGCTGAGCTATTAATTATGATGGTTGAAAACAGCACTTGAACTTCGTGGACATCGAGTTTGTCAATGACGTGATACGACATTTTTTGCACAAACAAATAGTTAAGCAGGCATCTCTTTAAATACTGCATACCGAGTAATTAATTAACAATCCAACTAATATGGTACAAATGTAAATTATCCCAGCTGATCATTGTGCAACAGTGACAGTAACTTTTAGTAACCATAATACACAGTGTAAATACATAATCGGCTTTTGTTTATTCAACCAATTTTTCGTAAGTTAATTCACGTCGGGCAGATTTTCCGACAACTGTGTGGTTCAGGTTTACTTGGCACTGACGCACATCAGAAGAAATAACAGTAAAAATTCTAATTATACTAATAATAACACGATGCAAATAATGAACATTATTAAGCAGCATTACTGACAGCAATATGCCCAAAGCTTGACAGAATGAGATTCCATTTGATGGGGAAAAAAAGATCATTATGAAACAACATTGCCTTAGATAAGGGGACAGATCCTTCTATGAGAAAGGGAGATTTTGGAGTTGGACCCCTCAGTCAAAATATGCACTGCAAGTTTTAGGCAAGTGCAAGGTGTAGCAATGCTGCCTAGAGCCTAATGCATCAGTATAAACAGTACAGGATAATAAATAAAGAACTGGAAGGCACGTACTTTACATAGATTGAGCAATCAGACAGTTTTGAAAACAGCCGTGATAACTGCAGTTAAGGACGGTCACTGGTTGCACTGAACATTTCAACAATGTTCAACATGACCACTCTTCACTGCAGTGATCAATGCAGTGATCACGACGACTATACATATCCGAAACTCGCTGATTGCTCGACTTATGTCACAATGTGTAAAGTGTACGGTCCACTTTCATGTGCTGTTCTGCGTTTTTGACTGTACACAACAAAATGTCTCATGTCCCAATATTATTAACTTATAACTAGCAATACTACAAGGCAAAATGTCAACAAGATGTGAACTAATCGTAAATCTGACAACAACGGCTAAGCAGAATCTGTTCAAGCTTGTTCTGTCTGATGACAACTGAAGCCGATTCATGCAGACTTGCCGGGATCTTCCTTTAGTGTGACTGTGCGATTGAACACAAGCTACAACATCACATGTCAACACAAAGGTAAAGGTAACTCATACTCGATACAACAGTAGGGTCTAGAGCTGATCCTGGTCTCTAGGCAGTCAGACCTGCAGGTAACACAGTCATAAACCTGGCGGTAGGCTGCAATGTTTTCACCAGGCCCATAGTTACCCTCCCAGTCAGTCAGCATCATCTTTGACCAGTACTAAATTATACTGCTTGGTGAACAGAGGCACATGTGTGTAACAACTTGCCCAGAGTCGTCACTTGGCGGCAGAATCGAACCTGCAACCTTCTGATTTCAGGTCCAATGCCATAACCCACCAAGCCACACAACATTACATGTAGAATGTGTTATAATCTGTATAATTTTAGTCACAGTCTAGAGCAGTGATTTTCAACCGGGGTTCCGCGGAACCCAAGGGTTCCGCAAGCATCTGCCAAGGGTTCCGCGGCTGCATGGTTAGTAAAAAATAAAATTAACCTAGCGTGAAAAATTACGTCAGACCAAGCCATAAAAGTAATAAGCACCGAAGACTTAGTTCAAAATTTGTGCTTCTAGTCGTTTACTTTTGCATACAGTGCTGAATATTTTTCTTTTTGTTAGCAATGTTAGAATATTTGCATTGAATACTGAACACTAGACTTAACGTACTTAGTCTCAGTGTAAAGAAATCATGTGTTCATTTATTGAAAAAAATCAATTTTTGAAACATTTTCTTTAAAAATTATAAAAAGCCTTGCGCATCAGCGTAACTGGCTGGGACGTCCAGACCCCCTTAGCTGTCTGTGGGCGTTAAAACGTAAAAGATCCGGTTTTAGGCCTAATTTTTGGGGCCGCCTCGTAGGGTGTTTTTGGTTAAATACAATATCCTACTGTCGGTGAAACAAAATTGTTAAACAATATCATCTCTCCTGCTGTCATTAAATTTTACACATATTTTGCCTGCTGCTTTAAATATCATCAGCTTTTCTGGGCTTTGCTTTCAGACCCCCACAGATTCTCTGCCTCTGTCCCCAGACACCCTGAAACTTCCACTTCGCCCATAGGCCTGTACTCTGCTGGACTCATGAATCAATGCAAATGGAGTTCCGTGAGTGACCTTCACCCTTGTGTAGGGTTCCGCTGCAGCATAAAGGTTGAAAAACACTGGTCTACAGTGTATTTCATGACAATGTATTCTGCAAGGGCCTGCATGTGATAAACAGACGTGAGATGTGTTTCAACTATCACGATTGGCAGGAGTGAAATTACAGGCAGTTATAACACTCCAGACACTGTGGTCATAAAAAGAAAAAAGTGCAACCTGTCCAGGTTTAGAGTCAGGATCCACACTGAAGTATCCATTTCTCTCAAACTGAAATTTGTCGTACACAACGGCTTTTTGGACCGAGATGTCGACCATCGCATTCGGCAACACTTTCAGAGAGTCCTACGCATGAACAGTAATATTTTTACACATTTATTTTACTGAGTTCTAATTTTTTAAGAACTAATTACTACAATTAATTACCAGCGCTGTGTAGTGATGATTCGATATATCGAAAATATCGATATATCACTTTCGATATCGATATATTGTATCGTATCGTATCGTATTGTCGAGAAAAATATCAATATCACGATATTTTCAATGTATCGCGATATTTCGTGCCAGAAGTTTACATTTTTATTACTGCATAAGCAAAATAACAAGAATAAACAGAGACAATGACAAACTAACCGAAGCAAACTATCTATAGCGTCATAATTTAAAGACACAACAGTCTATAGCTAATTTTTAAGTTCACTGACACATTTTAGTATCTATGTAAAACAAACTGCCTTGCTGAACGTTCGCATCTTGTTCTTGTCCTTGTATAAGATTTATGTACTTATCTTTTTAAAAATATTGATATCGATATTGCAATATTTTCAAAATATCGTACTGATAATTGAGATCCTGATATCGAATCATCACTAGTGCTGTGACATTGTTAACGGGACGACACAAAATGCAAATGAACACTGTAAGTGCCTTGATTCAGCAATGCCCAAAAAGTTAACTCTGAGGGATTCAAAACATTCGAAAAATTGTCAAGAAGCCCATATGTCATTAGGGAAGGCCAACTATGTGCGAAGGTCAATGTTCGACTTCCAGTCATGGAGCGAAAGTCATTACCCTGAGAAGATGTCGGTTCCATAGAAGCTCGGAAACAGTAGTAGTAGTAGTAGCAGTCATGGTAGTAAATGCCAGTGTACTGAAGCAGTTAGAGTAAGAACCAACTTTTTAAAATTCATAAAAGCATAACACTCACAACACATAAGAGCACAGAAGACTCGTTTAGAATGAAGATGAAACCGACCAGATTACAGTCGGACAGAAATCCACCAGGAACTTCACCAGGATCTTCAGGACTGCGGTGCTTAAATCTACAACAGAGACATCCGTCTTAATACTGTGAGCAATGCATAGGATCTTGGAAGCGACTCCCTACAGCCCAAGCAAAACCACATCACATGAAGTGTTACATACTTTGCAAACTAAACAGCTACTTCCATCAAGGTCAAGAGTGATTCACTGCTTAATGTGACATTAACTCTGGGCTACGTATGACTGATAACAGGCATCTCTAAATTGCTAAAATACTGCAAAAGGGCAGTTTGCACTCTGTGTATTGTATAGTATCTTGAAAAATAATGCAGGATCAGTGACAGACAAAAAATCTGAGCTAATGCTCATGAGAGACATGAGAGATTATGGCAGTTCCTGTTCGCAGCTAATATCGATTTATCTTTATCCATTTCATCGCACTTCACTCTTCTGTAGCCAAAAATTGCACAAAATCACAAAAAATCTTCTATTTTCAAGGTCATGCAAGGTTATCGATGTTGATACCATCAACAAGCACGTCACCATTGCCTGTTATGATAATATAGCCAAATTTTGCCAAAAAACCCAGGTCATTCAATGCCATTTTACCTTAGGTTACCACTAAGATAGGGTACCCGCAACTTCAAACCTTCCTATAAAATGTAAGTTCCATTTTATAATTTATAACACCTATTCCTAAAATACCCAGTTCCTTCCTCTTTCAGTAGCTGTCAACATCGTATTAATCAGTGCAGTATTTATTAAGATATAACCAAAAAATACTACCCTTTTTTGCTCCCCATTTTTTCGTCTGCCCCAACAAAAATCAATCTTCGATAATCGATTTGATATTCATTCACTTAGTTTCCACAGAAGCTATATATCACCAAATTACCTATATATCGCAGTAATAAATGCAATATTTAGTATTTCTAGCCATTTGTTCTAATTCGCATACTTTGACGAAATAAATGATATTTTTCTGAAAGGTGACACCTTTTTTACCTACTTAGTCAAAATTCACATTTTCCACTAAATCTGGATATAGAAAGCTTGTTGGATAAGGATTCTAGCGGTCCAAACCATTTCCAAATCTGTTCAGTAGTTTAGCTAAAAAATTAGAGTGTTCATGCTAAGTTAATATACAAATACCGAAATCTTTCATCTCCATCGCATAATGAGTTAGTTGCGTGGCACCATCATGCAAATGCTGTAGAGTTATGCTTATGCCTGGTCTACAGCTCAAACTTGCTTTTGCCCCTCTTTCTCCCCCTCATTCGTGGGGACCCCCTTCACCCAGTGGCATAAAATTTTGTCACAAGATACTAGAGACACTAGACTATCATAGGTGAAAACCTAAAGACTCTATCTCACCTGGGCTTGGAACGGTACCGGGACATGACACCAGGACAAATGGATAAACAGACAGACAGACAGAATTACCATAGCTAACATGCACTATACATGTAGCTATGCTAGCTCTCGCATGTAAAAATAGATGCTCTCCAAAGCCAACTGATTTCTCCCAAACATGTAAGCATTTTCCTTTTCAGTATCATAAAGAAATCAGTTCTTAATCGTTTGAGTTACTCTGCATACAGACATACTGTAACAAAAACTACTTCCTTTGCGAATTGTGGAGGTAAAAATACGGTCATGGAACTCACATAGGTAGGGCTGAGACTAAAGGGCACATGTCCCAAAAACCCAGTGAGTTTTATTCAGTAAACACACCCAAAACCCACTCCAAAAAAACTCTCCCGTCCAATTTTAGTTTCTTTTTCCACCAATAATGGAATGTTTTGTTACAGTTAAATTTCTAACACTTTAAACACTGCAATTTGCAAAGTTTCGATATTTACTTGATTTGAACAGTATCTAGCAGCGCTCATTCTAATAACTTAAAAAACATAAACATGTAAACCCACTAGATTGGGCCTTTTTAAAAACATGGGTTTTACCCCAAAACCACAAAAAGCTCATGGTTTGGCTTTTCTAACAACCACAATTTTACAACCCTGTACAGTCATAGAGGTAAAGACAATACAGTATACAGCAAACTACTCACAGTCGTTCGTAGAGTCTGACTTCACAGGTGAGTGGTTCACAGACCCAATGGATAAAGGCCTTCGGTTTATCAGAATCTGTCGGCTTCCGACATGTCACTTCAAGCTCCACCACATCTCCGCACTGGTCCTACAGCATACAGCAGCCAACCTCAAGGGTTAACAGGTTAAAGGTATATACAGCTCTTTATTGACACAAACAGATACAGAGCATAACTGCCATATGGGAGCACACAATGTTACCTGCCCTACTTTGACCCCAGCCAGACAGACTGGTACTTGATTAACCAACCAAAAGAGATGGAAGTTTAAGCTGACCGTGGCGGTTAGTTATATACCGAGATAGTTCAGTAGCTGTATGCTGTAGTTGGTGGCGTAGCATAGTGGTTAGAACGTCGGTCATGGCCGGCGGACTTTCCTTATCCTGCGCTAGACTGATGGATGGCTGCTCGACCACTCTGTGGGTTCAGCGTCCGCTATCAATCAACCAACAAGGCCAACTCAGCCTGCCATCCTTCAGGGGTCGGTTAAATGAGTAGTAACCCATTATATGGGTTACGGAAAGTGGGGACCTTTGTACAGCTGACTGGGCTGCCTGGCCTGCCGGTGCGCCAGCCTGTGTTTGCAGGCTGCACGCGGCGGCTGTGCGATCGACGGCTCTGGTTAGTGACGAAAAGCGCATTAGAGGTGTACATCGTACACGACGATGCGCTATACAAATTGATCACCTTTACCTTTACCTTTTCACCTGTCCACAGACAGCCACCAGCCACTTGGTAGCGACCTGAAAGGGACTCAAACTCATGACCTCTTGATTGGAAGTCCTGTGCCTTAACTGCACCATAACCATTACGCCCGAAGCTACCTCATTTTTAACGCACCAAAATCACATTACGGCAAAACATCGTGGAAATTATTAAAACAGCATTGCAAACGTTAGTTGCAATATAAATAACCAATGGAACAGCAGCCAAAGCAATTTCAAAATTCATCTTTAGTCCTCGTGTCTCAAGCTGCAGCAGAATTGATAACATCGAATTTTGCATATCATGTCAATTTAGATGCATCGGCTAAATGTTTTAACTCTACAAACGGCCAAAAAGAAGCCATTATGTTTCAGCATATTACAGAATGTTTTGACAATATGCTATACAATCCCCCCACTGTGGTCAGCCACCTTGTCTTAGTAGTGGGGCTTCGTGCACCGATTACCCAAAAGATTTCTAAAATCTGGAGGGTAGGAGCTAACAAAGAGCTGACCAAACCCGTAAGAGCAGATTTGCTAAACGTTACCAGTGATTTGTGCTGGTTTTGGCTTCACAGCCGACTACCGCTTTACAGCTGTCTATTTACGGCTTCACAGCCATCCATGGACCTGTAATCTTATGGTTGCATTCGGGGACGTGCATTGGGCCGAACTGATACAGCCTCAGCGCTGGGCAGGTGTAGGTAAGGTAAGGTAAGGAAGGCTATACAATCCTCCAATGATAAGTGGAGATTTGAGGATCAGAACACCCAGTCAAAATATGCACTGCAAGTTGTGGACAATCCAATATGCCAGAGATCATAATAGCATGCCTTAACTTGTGAGCAGACCTTACCTTGTGAACCTTGTTGACTGAGATAACAAGATTGGCATGCTTCAGGCCCACAGGCTGCGAACACGTCAGTCGCTTGTAGTTTTTGTCACCAGACTGCGACAGATAATACAAATTATATATTTAACACATCATCATAAAATTCTGTCAAAACACATCCCAAATGCTGCATAGTGACACGTCGAACATGAAGACGTAAAAAGCCAGTCTTTCTTCACACTTAGCAATAAAACATCTTATTTATAAATGGTTTTTTTCAGCATCCTGAGTGCTTATCGAAACAAAATGCAAGAATGCCACAAGTCCGCGGAATTTTCAAAGTTCATTGTGAGCATATACAAAAGTTGTGTGAGAAAAATTTGTAAATGATCTGTGTTTTTAGTTAGACTTAGGTTTCTTTGTTGCTTGTAGTATGTTTTTTGGGGTTTTTTTCTGTCTTATTTTGTCTGTCCTGTGTTTTGAGCTGCTGCCATTTTGGTGAATAAAAATTTATATACTTGCAAACATGTACACAGTGTCTCAAAAAATGTCACTTTGCCATTAACAATAAAACAAGAACTGACTATGGACTCTCGTACAACAAACAAAGTAATAAAAACATGAGAACAAGTAAGCAACTGACAGAACAAACCTTTCGGAAGTCCGACTGCTCGATGCAGATGACATCAGAAAGAGGCACTTCATGGAATCCTTTGTCTTCCCGTGCTGGAAAGTTCGGCACATGGACACTGTGAGGTGCATCGAAAGGCAGATTGGTTATCTTCACTTTCAGCGGCTCTAACACTGCCATCGCCCTATGAACAACGATCAAATTGATACAATAGAAAAAATATTTAGCAGACTCATCTGTTACAAAGTAAAAAAATATTTTAGATTGTGACTGACCTAAAGTAATCCTGCATTAGAAAACAAAATAAGAACCTATCAGTTCCATTCTACTTAACATGGCCATCTGAAATTTTCCAAGATGGCAGCTGGTCGCCATCTTGGATTGTGTCCGACCGGAAATAGTGGCATTCAATCTCCCGACTCGAAAACCTTATCCTAGAACCTAACACAGAGAAAATAAGAAAACCGGTTGCAAAGACATGACCAGTTAAACTTTTCTAAAACAGGAGCCGGCCTAAAAGACATATAAGACATGCCGATCTTGCATATATGAACTCCCAAAAACGAGAACATTTCGTTATGTGAAATAACTTTTACCATACTGTTTGGTTGAATTAACACAGACAATTTTTATTATGTTTACATATTTTATCTACATTGTGTCAAATATCAACTAATTATCATCATGCTCTTGTAATTCTCTGCTGTTACGATGTGTCTGACTGTCAGCAGCTAACCTGCATAAAAACTACAGTCCTACTACAAACTTGGATAACATAACAAGTGAAAAAAGTCGAAAGCATACTTTCATACACACAGCTTAACAAACTAGCAAAATAATTAGACTGACATTTTTTACTTTCGTCTTTCTAATACCTTGGTGCAGTAATGTTAAGAACGTCACGAACACAAGACTCAAGCAGTGCTGGATCCAACGTTTGCTGGGACATTGTGACACCAACCTACACATACCATTACATATCATTATACATAACAAGAACACAATGCATACAAAATCATATAATCTTTAAAAACTCCATAAATATGTTCTAACTTTTATGCACATATACCACGATAAAGTACAAGGTTGCTTTGAAACAGCTTTACAATTTTTCACTATTTTTATCTTAACTTTATTTCAACCTTCAGTACTAACGGCATAGTGCTAGCACACTAGACACATGTAATCCAAATTTCGGCTGAATTATTCACTCCAGCTAAGCACACCTTTTGACGCCATCACAGCACTTATGATTAACACTTGCAATCATAACATTACAACTGCGAGCACATATCACAGCAATCCCTCAGGTTCTTCTTGGGAACATGAAACTTTAAAAAAGTAAACTAGCCCCATAGTCAGCATTACCCTCTCACAGCTCTGCGACCTTAGGGGTCAATGCTCATATTTGTTTAAGGCTTTGAGCCGGCAGTGAGTGCAAACACAACTCAGCATTAAGCGGCAGGTCAAACCTCTCCGATATACTGCCGTTACGTTCCCGACGGTGAAGCCGGTACCAAATTATACTGTTTGGTGACAGAGGCACATGTGTGTGAACAACTTGCCCAAGATTGTTACATGGAAGTGCACTGGTTAGGAGTCAAACCACTGACCTCATGCTCACTAATCCAACATGGTATCACTACACTACCAAGCCACGAACGTAAAATAACACGTAGTAACTCAGAATGAAAAGTAGCGAAGCAGCAGCAGCAGTAGTGGCGTGTGTCGTACCTTGCCACAGAACATGTTGATAGCTTCCGGTGGAAAGCCTCGACGTCTCAGCGCTGTCAGAGTAAATAGACGAGGATCATCCCAGTCCCTGAATACATGCAGACAGATGATTTTTGTACGCTGGGCCAGAATGGTACTGGGATAGGTGACTGCCTGCGGGCAGGTGAATTATTTCAGTATGTAACCAGCCACCTAGGTCAACTCAGCCTTCCATCACTCTGGGGTAGGTAAATTGAGTACCAGCCTATCGGGCTGGGGTTAAGGTAAAGCATGTTCACCTGTGTCGGGTGGCAGGTAACGCTGTGTGATCCCATACGGCAGGTGACGCTCAGTAGCTCTGAGATGGGCTTTCCATAAAGAGCTCTAACACCATCTTTAACCTTTAACTAATGCACAGTGATAAGCACACTAAGCAAATGTGGTAAAACAGTTTTGTATGCAATTTTCAGTGATATTATAATGCAAAATATCTGCCACAGACAAAACATGTTATGTTACAGAAAACACCCTAACGACGGCAACTGCTACCTGACGATGTTTTCGGCGATGAGTTTAGCAATTTTGCGCTTGGACACAACAGTGTAGTTCATATTAAGTCGTCCATACTCCCACTGTACTGGGCAATAGACGTCCAGCACATTACACAACCAATAGTACGATGAACGCCTGTATACAGATACATACCATACATAGAACATTAAGCACAGCAAGATCAAATGCCTACTAAATTACCAATACTAATAAACCATCTGAAATATTTTGATTTGAACTGAAATTGTCAGAACAGTCCGGAAAAGATATTCCATCTGGCAATTAGTGACTCTCATTTCAACGCCTTACAAATATTCAGCTAAATAACAACTATTATTACTCCGTGCAAACTGTAACTACAGTATATGGCTTTTTGTTCACACGATGGACAATTTTTGCAATTACCGGAATGATACAAGCACAGACCAAACAATGCATTTTGTGCCACCCAACCAACTTTAAAAAACAGACTGGAACTAAGAAACAATCACAAATTACAGAAAAATCACAATTTTAGATTAGATCAATGTAACGTAAGCAGTGTTGGGCATGCGTTAATTCAAATGAGTTTCAACTCACGAGTTAAACCATTTATTGTGAGTTGTGAGTTCGAGTTAATTCAATATATTTGTGTGAGTTGTGAGTTTATTAGGAGTCTAAACTCAACTCACAATAAAAAAAGTTGGCAAATTATGTAAGCCACATGATGTTTAACAGAAAAGTGCCACAGTCTCATATGCACACATACACACATACATGACAAGTATGTGTGTATGTGTGCATATGACTG
>Ga0209671_1003979_pt1:10000-14453 | contig 14453 bp, 2 predicted proteins | sample WorMetHERISLAND2_2_FD_187401 | JGI IMG/M metagenome (GOLD analysis project Ga0209671, IMG submission 187401) | Marine gutless worms symbiont microbial communities from Max Planck institute for Marine Microbiology, Germany - Olavius geniculatus... | ecosystem: Host-associated >... | reverse complement strand
CATCATCGACAACCGTGGGCTCAATGCCCGTTGGTGTCTGACGCCATTGTTACTATCGCTGCCCACCGCTGCCTATCTAGGGCAGCGTGGCTTAACTCCTGCAGGGTTGCCCCACACCACTGCTCAGTGTCATCTGACCATTCTCGGAACACTTTCTTACCAAAGTACAATGATGAGATAAATTTCAAATTATTTAGATTCCATACGTTTTATGAATAACTTTATGCACTCCATTGCGCTCTGTATGTACAGTAAGTAACTGCTGTTTGTCTTTATATTTGGCCATTGGCAGGCGTCGAGAAGATCCCCTGAAAAATGATTCAATGGTCCAGGAAAATCCCGGAAATTTTTTTTATGGTATTTTCTGTCGGTAAAGTTATGGGAACCGTGTGCAATTTTCTTGCAGGGTGGAGACGTGCTGTGCGAGGGTCGCGACGATGCCAAAGAATTTGCGAGCATCAGATCGGCGATGAAAGTACTCACTTACACTGATCGCGAGATCGCAGATATACTTCACGTGCTGGCCGCGCTGCTACACCTGGGCAACATACAACATCGAGGTAAATACCCCGTAAGGATATCATCATCATCATCATCATCATGAATTGATTTACGTGGTATAAGTGCAAACTGGACTGCAAGAAAACGTTGCAACACGATAAAAACGCACACACTAAAAAATAAATAAAACAAAAGATAAGACGATAGGACCAAAACACGGATAGTCCAGTCACACGCCGTATGGTCGACGGAATAAAAATGTTTTCGGTTTATGCCGAAAAGTTGAAAGTGATGTAGCAGATGTGACGTCACCCGGCAGTGCATTTCGCAACTTGGCAGCAATAACAGGAAAAGTCCGATCATCAAGTGTCGAGTGGAACCACCAAAGGTAAAAAAAAGGTCGTCAATTTGTATAGCGCATCGTCACAAACACGCCTCTAATGCGCTTTCGTCACTAACCAGAGCCGCCTGCCGCACGGCCACCGTGTGCAGCCTGCAGACAGAGGCTGGCGCAGCGGCCGGCTAGGCAAACCCAGTCAGCTGTACCAAGGTTTCCACCTTCCGTAACCCATATAAATGAGTTACTACTTATTTTTTCGTCCCACGAAGGGTAGAAGGCTGAGTCGACCAAGGCTGCAGTAGACGCCGAACGTAATCTTTGTTTTGAGCGCAGGTCACATACACTCGTGAAGTCGCTTGAGAGGACGAAGACTGTGAAGACAGTGATATGTCGAGACGCACAGGATAGAACGCGGAGTTGACCTGGGTTATATTTTTTGATATACTCAGCTATGCTTACTTGGCAGACTGATACTTGATTAACTACCCAGGAGGGAGAGGAGGCTGAGTCAACCTGCCAGATTGTGGATACAATTGGCGTATTGGTTCCACTGCATTGCTGCTCCCACTGTCAGGAATACTCTTTGTGAACATTAGAGCTGCTGGTAGTTTAGAAACTTTTACATTTTGACTCAAAACTGAACTGCTCATTATAGCCTAATCCGCCTGGTTCATGCTGGCACCACTACAGCACTTCCGATTTACAGAAGAATGTGACGTTATTCATAGCACCATATCACAGTAACAGCGAAGCTGGTGGTGACCACAAGCATGAATACAGTTTCGTGAGTCTACTAGGTATCTTTGACACCTCTATAATTACCTCCGCCAAGGAGGTTATGTTTTTGTCGGACTTTGTCTGTTTGTCTGTTTGTTTGTTTTTCTGTGTGTTAGCAAGATAACTTAAAAAGTTATGGACGGATCTTTCTGAAATTTTGAGGGTATGTCGAGCATGGCACAAACTACCAGTGATTCAGTTTTGGTGATGATCTGGCAGGAATCCTGGATTCTGGATCACTTTGAAATTTTACCATTGCGTTAAGGGAGCATAAGCGAAACCGCTGGCAAAGCGAATATGGTGCTGGCACCTAGCGAATAACATGGCACTGAATCAAGGTTTTTTTAGGTCACATCAAACTAGGTCAATGTAGAAAATGCAACTATAGTTTGAAATGCACTCCAAACTTCCGCTTGCTCGTTTTCGTCAAACAAGCTGTGTCGAATCAATAGCCTTGGCGGAGATACCTGTGGGCTTTGACTGCTTTTCTAGTTGAGTACTGTGGCTATATCAGATATTTTTAGGTTACATTAGATTTCGTGGATTGGTTGTTATTGTTTGATTGTTGCAGCCACGCTGGTTGACAACATCGATGCCACGGAGCTGCGAGGTTGGGACAGTCTGCAGTTTGCTTGTCGTCTGCTCGAGGTCAACGAAAATGAGCTTCTCGCCGCGCTGACGACTCGCACCATCTTCACTCGCGGAGAGTCGGTGTCCACAACGCTAGCTGCTACAGCGTCGATGGATGTCCGCGATGCCTTCGTGAAGGGGATTTACGGCCGAATGTTTGTGGGAATTATCGGCCGAATCAATGTTGCTATTTATAGACCAATCGCCGGCGCGGAGCGGAGTGGTCGCACCAGTATCGGAGTCCTGGACATTTTCGGCTTCGAAGACTTTAACAAAAACAGGTGAGCAGCGGCATTTTCGTAATTCTTGTGACTCTCATTGTCTGGAAAACCTGGAAATGTCGGGGAATTTTGCAGATGTCAGGGGAACGTCAGCAGGGATTTTTGCAAAAAATTAGGGGGAAAATTTTGTCACGGAAAATTACCCAAAAACCTTCCTAAACATTGCGTCAACAGGCTTTTTAGTATAACTCACTTAGTGCCAATTATTTTGCACTGTTTATTGCTGAATGTTTGTTACTTATGTTTTAGTTTTTAAGCTAAAATATATCTGTGTTATATTTACGTGCGAGAGTAGTGGTAGCGCGTATTAGCTATGGTAATTCTGTCCTGGTGTCTGTATTGGTGTCTTGGTGTCTGTCTGTCACGACCCGGTACCGTTTCAAGACCAGGTGACATAAAGACTTCGAATATTCGTCACATGATAGCTTAGTGTATCTAGTATTTTGTGACAAAACTTTATGCTGCTGGGTGAAAGGGGTCCCCACGATCGAGGGGACAAAAGAGGGGCACCCCTCCTAAAAAGACATTATTCTACCGCTATTGGCTCGTCTAACGTGAAAATGGTTGCAGATAGGCAGAGACGTGGTGCTCATTATAACAAGCACTGGCGACAAGCTTTTTAGGAATGTCAACATGGATGACCTTGAATGACCTTTAACCTCCAAAATAAGGGGTTATAGTGAATTTTTCGTGACTTTGGGCTGTGACGTGCAATTCAAGAGTGAATGGCGTCGACATGGCTGGAGATAGACCAAGACAGCCTGCAAATGAAATTTTCAGCACTGAATTTAGATTTTAGCAATCCATGTCTGGACCCTGTGGGTTTAAGGAGGTCTGCGCACGCGGGTGTCAAAGAGGGGTACCCCTCCAAAAAGTGGTTTATTCGATGTTAGCTTGTCTAGCGTGAAAATGGTTGCAGATAGGCACTGACATGCTGCTTAACATAACAAGCACTGGTGACAAGGTTTTTAGGATTGTCAGCAACTCAACATTGATGACCTTGAATGACCTTGAACTTTAAAATAGGTGTTTGTAGTGATCTTTTGGTGATTGTCATGCAAATGGCTGCAAAAGAGTGAATTGCAACAAAATGAATGGAGAATGGAAATAGACCAAGATCACCTGCAAACAGGAACTGCTATAATATGCTCTCGCTCATCTCATGAGCATTAGCTCGGATTTCTTGTTTAGTTAACGCTACGGTTAGGTTACTCTAGCTGAGTACCAGTTAAAATGGTCAGCAGTGCCGCATATCATCAACTCAGCCTTCCATCCCTCCGGGGTAGGTAAATCGAGTACCGGCCTATCTGGCTGGGGTTAAGGCGGGGCGCCTCTGTCAGGTGGCAGGTAACACTGTGTGATCCCATACGACAAGTGACACTCCGTAGCTCTGAGATGGGTTCGCTCATTAAGAGCTATATTCGGACCTTTAAAGAATTGTCAGCAATTTCGTAGCGTCTGATTACATATGTTCAAATATGCAATGATTGGTGTGTGACAGTTTTGAGCAGTTGTGCATCAACTTTGCCAACGAGAATCTGCAGCAGTTCTTTGTGCAACACATCTTTAAGCTCGAACAGGTCGGACTAGCACTGAATTGTTACCTCCACCAAGGAGGTTATGTTTTGGCTGGTTTTTGTCTGTCTGTCTGTGTGTGTGTGTGTGTGTCCACACTACTGGACTTATCTTTTGGAAATTTTGAGGGTATGTCGGGCATGGCACAAGCTACAAGTGATTAAATTTTGGAGGTGATCCGGCAGGAATTCTGGATTCTGGATCACTTTGAAATTTTCGTTACCATTGCGTTAAAGGGGGCATAAGGGAACCACTGCAAAACCGAAGATGGTGACGCCACCTGGCGAATAGCTTTGCCTTGGCGGAGGTACCTGCAGGCTACGACTGCTATCTAGTTACTACTAATGAT
>Ga0209671_1003979_pt1:0-5000 | contig 14453 bp, 2 predicted proteins | sample WorMetHERISLAND2_2_FD_187401 | JGI IMG/M metagenome (GOLD analysis project Ga0209671, IMG submission 187401) | Marine gutless worms symbiont microbial communities from Max Planck institute for Marine Microbiology, Germany - Olavius geniculatus... | ecosystem: Host-associated > Annelida >... | reverse complement strand
ACTGGTGGTGGTCAAGGCCATCGCTAGGGAAGAAACGGCGAGTTCTGCGCAACAGTAGGCCCTGTGGCCAGCACTGCAAGTATACTAACCCAGTCAGTTAAAGGCGCTGGCTGTTAACTAGAGCCGGCCATCCGGCCGACTTGGGCTGTATGCTGGCTTAATTGGTCCCCGCCCTCGCTGGCTCAAAGTGCCGTCAAGGGGATGAGCTCCCACGCAACGGGCCTAGTTCAGCTTCGCTGCATAGTGCTTATGCGAAATCTTCTTCTTCTTCTCATCCTTGGTCTTGTGAGTTTGGATACGCTTAACATATCGGGTGCTTGTGTATCAGTCATCGGCGTGTAAATTGCAGGATTCTTGGAGAAGAATCGCGATACATTCAGTCTGGACCTGCTGCATGTTGTTCAGTCGTCCAAGTTCAAATTCTTCACCGATCTCTTCGTGGATGATTTCTCAATGGTATGTAGCCAACTCAGCCTGGCCATTCCTTCATAGTTCGACGATTGCGTGTCTATAATCCGAAGGTGCGATAGTCCGAAGGTTCGATAGTTTGAAGGTATATACTGCAACGTGCATTTTTACTAACAACCTTTACAACCCTCCAACCCTAGCCCTACTCTTAATTGAGAGGAAATGTGAAGACTGAGTCAACGTCTGTAGAAATGTATACTAAAGAACTTTGAAACTTTTGGACTGTCGAACCTTTGAGCTATCAAACTTTCAGATTATCGAGCTGCCCCCAGTCGGACAGGTATCGACGACGGGAGTTAGACAGGATCAGTTGGGTTGTCTTTGAGACCAATTAGGCCTTGGTCTTTGTCACCGAGTCGCGTCTTGCACTTGGCGTCTTGCATGACTACGTAACTCGATTCGGCGGCCTGCATCCCCGCTACACTGGCCACTGCTGTCGAGCTGGCGTGGTTGGTGGTGTGGCGTAGTTGATAACGCGTTTCGGCTGAAACGAAGTTACTCTACGCCGGGCCCGGTTAGTACTGCGATGGGTGACTGTTTGCGGGCAGGTATACCATCTCGATGCGAAGCCTGCCAGCTAGGTCGATTCAGCCTTCTACCCTCTGTGGGACGGTAATATGAGTAGTAACTCATTTACATGGGTTACGGAAGATGGGGACCTTGGTACAGCTGACTGGGGTTGCCTAGCCGGCCGCTGCACCAGCCTCTGTCTGCAGGCTGCACACGGTGGCAGTGCGGCAGGTGGCTCTGGTTAGTGACGAAAGCGCATTAGAGGCACGTTTGCGACGATGCGGTATACAAATTGACGACCTTTACCTTTTTTTTACCTAGCTCGGACATTTTTTACTCATTGCTGAGTGGTCGTGTGAGTAGGATGTGCATTCGTGTGGACTGCATGTTGTGTTTAGCTGTTAGACGATTTAGGCAGTTAACTGATAGACATAAGGCTTAAGCTTAGTTAAAGGAGGAGAGGGCGACGAAGTCTAGGGGGATTGACTGTAAATAGTTTTCAGCTGAACTTGTAGTTTCAGCTTAGACTCATTTGATAGTCGTTTGAGGACTTGACATTCTGTCCGATTTTGCTATTTGTGTCCTTCCGTCTGTCAGTCTGTCTGCCTTTTTCTTAACTCTCGTCTGTCCAGTTAAGTTCTGTTTGCTTACTGTCATTAATTAAAGCTTGCTATTGTCTTAAAAATTCAAGTAATCGTGTCGTTTCCTATTACGTTCATCAAGTCATCCTGAACCGATTGTTGTACCTAAGAAAACGTCACAGTCTCATGGCACCTCGTGGATAAAAAAATAAAGTCTTGATCTTGCTTTTGGTATTGGAAAAAGTAATTTAAATGATGCTCACGTGATGTGTGACAGCATCGGATCTGCCATTTGGGGAATCTCCTCACTCCGCGGCACAAAATTTTGGTCACAAAAACCTGGAGTCTTTGTTACAGCCCACAGTCAAGATTTCGTGATCCTAGTTTGCAGCATTTTGTTAGGGCTACTGGGTGTACAGACGGACGGACACACGGACAGATGCCTCTGTGATAGCTAAGATGCACTTAAGCACTACTTGGTTGGTGGCGTAGCATAGTGGTTAGAACGTCATTCCTGGCCGGCGGACTTTTTTATCCTGCGCTAGACTGATGGATGGCCGTTTGACCACTTTGTGGATAAAGCGTCCGCTATCAGTCAACCAACAAGGCCAACTCAGCCTGCCATCCCTCCAGGGTCGGTTAAATGAGTAGTAACCCGTTTATATGGGTTACGGAAGGTGGAGACCTTAATACAGCTCACTGGGGCTGCCTAGCCAGCCGGTGCGCTAACCTGTGTCTGCAGGCTGCACGCGGTGGCCGTGCGGCTGGCGGCTCTGGTCACTGACGAAAGCGCATTAGAAGCTTGTACGCGCGTAGATGCGCTATACAAATTGACTCCTTTAACTACATGCTGCCATACAAATTTAGATCTGCTTATCACAAGAGTCTTAAAAAATTCTTTGGCTTCTCACGAATGGACAGTATGACAAATATTTTACTTCTGTTGAAGTTGCCTAGCTTTGGAACTGTTATGCATAATGCTTCTGTATTAGCTCATGGCGCAGCACTTAAGGGCTCAAAATAGTATTATACAATATCTGAATGAGATTCTGGTGTAGTTTGACATTCTTTGTGTGTTTACGTGTGTTTGTGTGTTTACCTGTAGCTTCTAGTTTTATTGTACTGTGTTTTCTTTTCTTTCTGTGTCTGTTTTTATGTTTACTGTGTATTGTTTAATGGGCCCTTGTGGTCTGATTTCAAATAAAGATGATGATGATGATGACGAAGTCGTTTTTGGTCTTGGCAGAAATTTAACGAATTTCTAGATTTTTTAGCAACTGCTGTTAAATATTTTGACAGCAGTCTACTGGTTTGGTGTCCAATAATCATAGGTTGTTTAAAAATTAAAATACAGAGTTATGGTTTGGAATTGGCATGGATCTGTCTTGTTTTTTGTAGTTTTGCTAGGAAGTGCATTACCTCAGGTAATAATAGTCAAGTAGTCAACTACCCTCTGGAAATGATTTGCACAATGCAAATAGTTACGGTATGAAGTTTGTATGAAATCACAGGCGTGCGGTAGCACAGCCCTGTGTTAATGGCGACTGGCTAAGTCAATGGAAAATGGCAAAATTCGACCTCTTGCAGATCCAAAACCCCTCAAGCAATCAACACAAAATTTGAAACTGGTGATTACATCCGCAAGACGACCCCCTGTGCAAAATTTCGTGCAAATCCGTCCATTGGGGACTTCTCGGCAAATGGGTGAAATATAAGGGAAAATTTTTTTATTTCCATATTTTTTAATGGCCGACCTACGGATTTTCACGCGCGATGGCACAGACAACGCGGCCTTACGCAAGGGTCAAACCTTTTAGGGAACCAAAATTCTAGGTTAATATTTAACCCTTGAAAAATCCCATTAAAGTCAAAAATTGGGCCTAAAACGGACTTAGAAATTTTCCGCCAAAAACGCTCTTGTAGGCCCTATATAAACGCCCTCTAATCGTCATCATGGGCCCATAAAAGTTGTATAGTGAATAGGCAATATGGCCTTGGGAATTCCAAATATGTGGTCATTTGGGACCCCCTAGCCAGAGGTCACGTGACACGGAGCATGTGCAGTGAACTTTTGACCTTTAACATGGGCAAATGCAACTTTGAGACTTTATATCTCCGTAACGTTGCAAGATAGACGCATGGTTCCATTGGACCACTAATAGGAAACCACATATGCCAAGTCCAATGGTCACGTGACCAATGACGTCACGTGACCCCAAAAGGTAAAACTCGTGACCCCAAAATTTTTAAGGCCCTGTATATCCGTATCCATGCAAGATAGAAGCGTGGTCATCATTGACCCCTAACAGGAAAGTGTCGCGCCGAGTCCGATGGTCATGTGACCGATGATGTCACGTGACCCCAAAAAATCAAAATCGTGACCCCAAAGTATTAAAGGTTCTGTGTCTTCATGGCCATGAAAAGCATATGGTTTATAATTGTCCACCAACATAAAAACATGGTTTTTGTAATAAAACAGCAAATATAAATGTACAAAACATCAGTTTATACACTTGTTAATGGTGCCATGCAATGACTGACACATCGTAAACATCAAGAATCATAAAAAGGTGATCTTATTCAACATCACATTGACTGTTAGGCGATGTGATGGTGAGTGATATATCACCTTTTTATGATTTTTGCTGTTTTTTCATGTGTCAGTCATTGCATGTCACCGTTAACAAGTGTATAAACTGATATTTTGTACATTTATTTAATACATTAGCTTTCCCCTTAGATGCACATGTTTGCACTACACTTGTTGACTACAATTCTTGTGCAGGGTCAATCGAAGTTTTACATATGCTGCGGAATTGAACGTTCTAGATGGTTTGTTAAAAACTGAACCAATTTTCGGTTTTTTTGCACATCTTGCATGTTGTTTTTGCATGACACATGCAAGCGTTCTCCCACCCTGGGCTTTCAGTTCTACTGCTTCAACAACAACAACAACAACAACTACAACTAGTACTACTACAGTTGATTGTCATTTGTTTAGGGCCCTGACACACGGAAGCGTTCTCCGACGCTGGGTTCTCAGTTCAAGAAGTCTCTCGACGCCCTCATGAAGACCCTCAACACCTGCCAGCCTTTCTTCATACGCTGCATCAAGCCAAACGAGTTCAAGAAACCGCTCGTAAGAGCTGTAATGCATACTCGAAAACGCTTTAGGAAAAAATCTTAGTAAGGTCTTAGGAAAATGTCTTAAGAAATCATGCGCAAGCCATGAATGTCAGCTGTCTGACGACAAAATCTGCAATGAACATGTCTATATCATAAGAGCTCTGTTGTCTGTGGTCTGATGCATTCATGCACCCTGCGTTAACCGGCAGCTATGCTTGGGGTGTTATATGAATGACAGATTGTGTTAAATGGGGTTTCTAAACACCAGGTCAAACGGAGATTTTGGGGTCAAATCTAATTACAAGAATCATGTGT
>Ga0209671_1003978_pt1 | contig 14454 bp, 10 predicted proteins | sample WorMetHERISLAND2_2_FD_187401 | JGI IMG/M metagenome (GOLD analysis project Ga0209671, IMG submission 187401) | Marine gutless worms symbiont microbial communities from Max Planck institute for Marine Microbiology, Germany - Olavius geniculatus... | ecosystem: Host-associated > Annelida >... | reverse complement strand
AATATACCTGGTGTGGCCACACCAGACTTGAAGGAGTGATGTAGCCATAGGGTTAAACGGACTTCAGTCCTCGAAGAAACCCATCCGAGATTGCTTCAGCTTCTGCAGACCATTCTTGAACTGATTCACTGTGGTCGCCTCCAATATGGAGTTATCCAAACTATTCCATCGATTGACAAGTCGATCAGCAAAGAACTGTCTCGCACTTCCAACTTAGACCGGTGTTTACTGAGCTTAAATTCATGTCCCCTGAGATGTTTGTTGGAGGAAAACTCAGACATAGACTCCATCGAGATTCCTGAGAGACCTTTACACATTTTGAACACTTCAATGAGATCAGCCCTGTTACGCCTTTCCTCCAGACTCCAAAGTCCCAAACGATCAAGCCTATCACGGTATGATAACTGTGAGAATCCCGGGACCATTCTCGTGAAACGGTGCTGCACTCTTTCAATCATTGCTTTATCCTTCTGATAGCTTGGTGACCACACCGGAGTACAGTATTCTAAGTGTGGACGTACCAGTGACTTATACAGCTGCAACAAAACTTTTTGCGACTTGTAGACTATTGATCTATGGATCATACCCAAGACCCTGTTGGCCTTGTTACATGCCTGAATACACTGTCCAGAAGCTTTAAGATCACTCGTGATTAGAACCCCTAGATCTTTTTCTTCTTGAACTGCTTCGAGCTCTTTGCTGTCCATATAGTATTTGAAATTTTTATTTGTCCTTCCTATGTGCATAACCTTGCATTTGTCCACATTGAACTCCATTTGCCACTCTTTGGACCAGTCAAACAATCTATTTAAGTCCAGTTGTAGACTGCGTCTGTCTGATTCACTCTGCACCTTCCCAAACAGCTTTGTGTCATCGGCAAATTTGAGTACCCAGTTCAGAACAGCTGTATCCAAATCATTTATGAAGATGAGAAACAAAATGGGTCCAAGTACAGAACCTTGTGGGACACCGCTTGACACCTCAATCCAAGTAGACCCAGCACCTCTAATACAGACTCTTTGTTTCCTGTCCTTCAGCCAGTTCTCAATCCAGTTGGCAACAAGCCCTTTGACGTCATGTGCTCGAACTTTATTCATCAGTCTTGCATGAGGAACCTTGTCAAAGGCCTTTGCGAAGTCCGAAAATATAACATCCACATCGACACCTCTGTCCACACACTCTGTGACTTTATCCAAGAATATCAAGAGATTACTCAGACAAGATCGCCCTCGAAGGAAACCGTGCTGTGAATCACGAATCAGCTGATTCATAACAAGATGATCTATAATAGCATCTCTCAAGATGGATTCATAAATCTTACATAGGCCTACCTGACTGGTCAAGCTAACCGGACCGCATGCACGCTTTGGCCCGTATAGGCAGTAAGTTGACTGTGTATTTTGTTTAGGTCGCTAAACTGCATGTTTACCTTCTAAAATATCGTAAAATCGGTCAGTCAGTCAACAATGAAAAATCTACGGTGAAAAATCATAGTTTGGTAATGCTAATTAATGAACTGTCAAAAGCTAAAGTAAAATCACAACATAACACTTGAAAAAATAGACTCAAAACGAAGTATTAAAAGGTGTTTATCAAAGGTTTGCAAGTCGACAGTAAACGTTCGATTAATTTATCGATTTCGAAAATACTGATATTGATCCATCACTACCGGTGACGCTGTTCACTGTTGTTGTTGTTTTTGTTTTTGTTTGGTGCAAATGAACAAAGCGTGTAATTTTTGATGTTGTTCGATAACTTTTACAGATTGAATGTTGTACTTTTTATGGAACAATTGCATTATTTATAAAAACGTGTAGGTGACGTTTGCCAAAATCTTTATGAGGCGCTGTTGACCGGCACACGGCCAGCGGTGTCACTAAAGATCGCACCGACGCCAAATGTGTGATTGCGGTAATATTGCAATTTAGGCTACTAAATTTATGAGCCATATGCAAGCTTTATGTGCAGTGAATGAGAGTCGCGACCCATTGGTGGAGCCAGTAGTTTGCCTTTGTTTTAACCAACTGCACTGACACTGTTTTTTTGTGCTGCTGAAACTGAGCCCACGTGCACACCGGTCTCAAGTGCTAGAGTCTTCAACTTACTGAACTTTGCACTCAGTTCTGAAGAAGCAGAAGAAGACAAGCTATGAGTCACACATGTTGGTAGTCATCTGTCAAGCAAACAGTCTCTAATACTAGCGTTAGGGTAAGAGGCTAAGGTTACCTTGAATGAATGAATGGTGTATTAACATTTAACATTGTGTGCAGAGAATTCCCAGCCATGAAGCCGCCAGTCGATTCTGTTCATGTACCCGCGGTACAGAAGAAGAAACAGAAAAAGCGAGCAAAACGTTTGCTTTGGTCACCGAAAAGCCACTACCGACCGTCGTCAGTCGTTCGACGTGCTGTGTTTCATCTCCCAACACGGGCACGCACGACCCTCACGTATGCCGAGGCACAGCGATTTGTCGATGTCTACCTGAACGGAACGGTCACTCGGCTCAATGTGGCTGAACCTTTGACTGTGATCAAAGACTGTGATGTCAAGAAGTATCATGACAACAGCAACAACTCAAAGTGCGACAGTTCCCCGGGTACGCAGTCTCCGCCGGTGGAAAACACCATGAGCAGTCCTCAAGTTGTCATGTTTAACTCACCGACTGTGATCAACAGTCAACAGGGATGCAAGTCATCAGCAGCGGTAGTTTTGCCAGCGGAGTGGGCTTCTTACTACCGACATGTTGACAAGACACCGGACGAACTGAATGAAGAAGTGGAATATGATACTGATGAACAGGTGTTTGTTCTTTTGTACTTCTGCCACTGTCAAGGTGCTTTGTTAAATATTGCATGGATGTTCATTGTTCAAATGGGCCACACTGTGGGTCTCATTTCTCTTTCTATGGGTTTGTCTGACTTTGCTGTAAGAATGCTGACCTTGAAAGCAAAAATGTATTGAAAAACAAAAATTGCTGGGAGAGTTCCCCATGGCCAGAGTAATCAGTGTGCCATTTTCAGCTCAAAAGGTGAAAATTTCAGGTCGTCAGATGTTGAAAATATTCAGAAAAAGATACATTAATTTTGTGTACAACATGTACTTAACGGTTGGCGGATCCCATGCTGGGTAGCTTTGGTACCCACTGCACACTGGGCACAGTGCAACTAGACTGATGGATGGCCACATGCACGTTGTCATGCCATTTGTTTCTTTCTGATGCTGACTGTTGTGTAGCTTATTTACAGAGTGAATAGTTGGTGTGGTTCACATTTGGTAGGCATCTTGGCATTTTGTTTTGTAGTTTGTATAGTTGATCATCAGCATTGATCATTTCATAGATAATGTAGTTAAAGCTAATTGTTTTAAATATAACAGATTCTTGCTGCCACCGCATTGATGCATTAAGTTTCTGTGACATTGCTTTTCTGCTGTGCAGGACGTGGCATGGCTGGGGCTCATTAATGACCATCGTCGATCGAACAAACTGCCTCCGTTGACTGTTGACCGCTTCGAACTTGCAATCGACCGCTTTGAGAAAGAATCTTTTGCAGCCGGCCTGGATGACAGCAAGGCTAATAGTAACGGTCTAGCCAGTGGTAGTAGCAATAGCATTGGAAAGTCTTGCAATGGCCTAGCTAGCAGCAGCAGCAGCAGTAGTAGCAGTGATAGTACTACTGGTAGTAATGGAGAAGGTGGGACCATTTCACCATGCGCTGTATGCACTGAATCTGAGACAGATCCTATGAACCTGATGCTGGTCTGTGACGCCTGCTCGCTTACTGTTCACCAGGTTTGTCTGTTTTTTCCCGCACATTCTTGGGTTTAAAATAGAGCTGTATTTTTACGCGCAACAGCAGGTACTGCTATAGCACGTCTTAGCCATCGCAATTCTGTCCGTCTGTCTGTCCGTCTGTCTGTCTGTCCATCTGTCACATAGGTGGATCAGTCAAAAATGGTGCAAGCTAGAATTACCAAATTTTCACCATTGGCTGCCCGGAAGACTAATTTCAGGAACCGTAAAGCTTTTCCATAAATTCGAAGGGGGTCACCCCGAACGAGGGCGCTAAATGAGAGGCTAGAAACAAACATATTGTTCAGTACACCAGATATCCAAAGAAACGGATCTAACAAAGTGTAGCACTGTACAGATCATTCACTGCATTTTTGGTTGGAAGTGTACCGTATATTGTTTATCAACACGTTTGCTGTCTATTATTGTTAGTTTTTCTTGCATTTGTATTTCATAAGGTAGTGTAGTGACACAGTTAACACAGATATTCAATAATCACTTTATTGCTTATTGTACACGGAATGCACCAGTGGAAGAATTTAGAAAATTAGTTGATTTGTGGCGAAGATATGGACAAAAGTGAAGTGGCACGTTTTTTTGGCCCACCCTGTACTAGGACTGTTGCGGATGCTACATGTGTTGTAAAGTATGCTGTGGAGTGGCATTTTGTCTTGATATGTCTAGGTCTGTTATGGACTGCCGTATGTGCCACCCAGCATGGGGATTTGTTGAACGTGCCTACACTGTTTATCTGCATTCTGTGGTGTACCGTATGTATCATAGTGTGTTTTCATAATGTTTTTTATGACTGCTATGAAATGCCATGTGTGTCATATGTACAGGACTGCTATGGAGTGCCGTATGTGCCAGCCGGCACGTGGGTCTGTCGTACATGCCTGCGCTGTTCATCTGCCTCCCCGCCCTCATGCTGTTTGTGTCCAGTCACCGGTGGTGCATTGAAGCAGACTAACGATGGGAGGTTTGCTCACATTGTCTGTGCGCGATGGATACCTGAAGTGAGGTTCGGCAGCACTGTCTATATGGAGCCCGTCGAAAACATCGCAAAGTATGTGTCATTATCCATGGTGTGCGTTTTTATTATTATACTTTGCTTCTTGGTTATGGTTTCATCATTCTTTTACTTTTTGTGGGATTGTACAATGAGTGTCAGCTTTCCAGGCTTGAGAGGTCTGGGTTGATACGGTATCCAAAAAACAGATGGGTTTTATTGGGTAAGCCCACCTAAAATCACTAAACAGCTGTTCCAGAAACGCACCCAAATTTAATTTAATTTTTGATGCACTACAGCTAGACAGGTTTGTGCAATGGGCCTATGTAGTGGCCTCAGTGCTGGGTGGCTGCATATCTGGACACTCAGCCTGCAGGTACGGGGCAAGGGAGCTGCCAATTGAGGTGGAACTGTGGTTCAAGTCAGTCGATCAAAGGTTGGCAGTCACCTGGAGCTCATGCTCATATCTGGTGGCTTGCCGTTGTGGTAGCGTGGTTCATCTAATCAATGAAGTTACTCTATGGCGGGCTCGGTTAGTACTTTGATTGGTGACTGTCTATGGGCAGGTAAACCATCTTGGTACGAAGCCAGCCAGCTAGGTCGACTCAGCCCTCTACCCTCTGTGGGATGGTAAAATGAATATCAGCTTTCAGGCTGAGTAATAATAAAATGGCGATGGTTAGTGTAGTACTTGTAGCTGCCTACAGGGGGATCTGAGGTTCAGATCAATCGGTCTTGTCCAAAGGTCGGCAGCTGCCTGGCGCTCGTGCTGCTCTGGCCAAATGAACCGGATGAACTCTCGCAGTGGCAGTTCACTGCTACGATGACAGCTGCATGAACATTGTCGTGGCTGTTACTATTACCATTACTACGTATATGCTATAATTTATCTTGTTAACCAGTTGAACTCTCTTAGTGGCTGTGTCATGATAACAGCACCATAAACATTATCCTTTACTATTACTATTATTATTATTATCATAGTGGACTAATAGTATACACACTGATGTCAGTTAATAAAGTTGACTTCATGGCAGGCCACGATACTACTTTGGTGACTGTAGGCAGGTAAACTGTCTTACTACATAATTAGCCAGTAGCCACTCAGGGCAACTCAGCCTTCCATCCCTCTGCTGTAGGTAAATCAAGTACCAGCTTGTCTGGCTGTTGGGTGCCAGGTAACACTTGTGTGATCTACATTGTGTTCCAAAATTAGCAGCTTCCCCCTACAGATAAGTTTGTGTAAAATCATTAATACCTAACAGATTTTTACAAAATTTGGAACAGTCATTGAGACAATCATTCTGAACTAGCGTTTGAAGTTTGAGCTCAAAGTGGCCACCTTTGGCCTCGACACAAGCTCTTAGTCTAAGGCAGGTACGCTGCTGCTTAATCCCTTTGTCAGTAACAACGTACTGAATGTAAGCTTAATGTCAACAAACACTAACGTCATAATGGCACTAATTTTGGGACACGGTGCATTATGCAAGGTGATGCTCCTTAGCTTTTAGCTGGGTTTTGCTATGAAGAGCTATACAGTTCAACCATATTGCTACTGGTACTACTGTCTTTACAGGGTACCGGCATGGCGTCGTAGGCTTCTATGCACCATCTGTCAACACAGTAACTGTGGTGCCTGTGTTCGCTGTGAGATGCCTGCCTGTGCTAATGCCTTCCACCCAACCTGTGCCCAGTCTGCTGGAGTTTACATGCGTATTGAGCCAGCTTTCATTGCAGCCAATGGGTCACGGTCTCTTCCCCCACGACGAACTGTTTACTGTGACCTACATCGACCAGTCGTGCCTTCTGCGGGGCTTGCGAATTCCCCATATCGTGGTTCCAACAATGCATCACAAACGTGAGTATATATAGTTATTGATTTGAATTTTTAAAATTGATTTGTTGCCAATACCGTTAATTAAGTATGATTATTCGATTAATGTTGATTGGTTTTTGTTGTCAGTGAGAAGTTTAATGGCTGGCATAGTTGTTATCTTTTATAAGTTAATGTAAAATTTTAAAAAGCGATGTCCCCAACGATTCAGTTCATTTATGTATAGTTGAATTACTACTTTGATCATAATGGCTTTTGAAGTGCAAACTGCAAATCCAGGGTCTAACATTATACAAGCACCGTAGAACTACAAATTTCTTGTGAAATGTGCAGATTAGAGAATAGGGATGCTCCTGATGTTAAAAAGTTCAAAGTTAAGTTTAGATTTTAATAGATGAAAAAATGTTATTGAACATTTTTTAAAAAAATGATCGACTGATTAATTAGTCGTTAATTCTCACAGCCATGATTTAGGTCTTCACGTACAATGGGCCATTTAATAAGTTTTCAGCTTGACTATAGTGCTTCAAATGTTTTATGGTCTTTGCCCCCGCGGTGCACTGTTTATTGTGACCAACATTGACTGATCGACCTGGCCGTGCCTTCTGTGGTGTTTGGGAAGTCCCATTACCATAGTTCCCACAATGCATCATGAGCTTGAGTCAAAACTTCATGTCTACAGTGGTCTAGCAAAAACAACTACAAAGGCAACCAGACAGACCCATACTCAATTTGCCTATTCCGGAAGGACGAAAGGCTGAGTTGATCTTTCTGGTTGGTTATCTCCCGAGAGTCCGAGATGGTTTATCGGTGTGCGTTCATGTACTAACCACTCAGTGGCAACCTGACCATGAGCCAAACCCACAATCTATTGAGCATAAGTCGAGCATCCTGAGTATTACGCCACCAAGCTGCTAGTTTGACAGTCTGACTGTTGACTGAATGCAGGTTGAATGGATGTGTGAAGAAGCTGACTACTGCTCAGCTGAGCGGTGCCATGGTATCCACTTCACTGCATGTTCCTACGAACAAGTAAGTTTATCTTTATCTGATACAGCACTTGGCATTGTGGTTACCTAATACTTGTCAGAGAATTTTTAACTTATCACAAAATTTTTTTTATGAAAAATACAACATTTGGAGCTAAAAATATGCCATTTTAGGCTAATTTATGAGCAAAAGTATCATTTTGAGCACTTATAATTTCTTCACTAATTACTGCTACACTTAATCTGGACTCCTTTAAGTGTTTTCTTAAATACTTTCTGTTTCGTATATATTAACAGCGCATCATGCTCATTAGAGATTTCTCGAAGTGATAGTGCGCTTCATACATGTTCACTTATTATTAAATAAATGTTCCCTTATTACTTACTATTGTGTAATCTGCAGGCTTTCACTGATAGCCAGTCAGCTGTGTGTTCGAGACCAGCATCTGCTAATCAGTCGTCTGCATTCCTATTGGCTGTTGAAACGCCACGCTCGCCAAGGCCTGCCGTTGCTGCATCGCATTCAGTACTACCTACTGCACAGGGTGAGCCTGTCTCAAATGTTAAAGGTAAAGGTAAAGGTAAAGGTCGTCAATTTGTATAGCGCATCGTCGCGAGCAAGCGCACACCTCTAATGTGCTTTCGTCACTAACCAGAGCCGCCTGTCGCATGGCCACCGTGTGCAGCCTGCAGACACAGGCTGACGCAGTGGCCGGCGAGGCAGCCCCAGTCAGCTGTACTAAGGTCCCCACCTTCCGTAACCCATGTAAATGAGTCACTACTCATTTTACCATCCCACGGAGGGTAGAAAGCTGAGTCGACCTAGCTGGCAGGCTTCGCACCAAGATGGTTTACCTGCCCACAGGCAGTCACCCATCGCAGCACTAACCGGGCCCGGCGTAGAGTAACTTCGTTTCAGCCGAAACGCGTTACCAACTACGCCACCCCACCAACCATGTTGTGTCAGCTATCTCGATCTGTTGTACACTGTGAGTCAAAAAATTAGTGGTGCATCTGATCCACGTGGAGATATGGACCAATAGGTGGTAGATACGTGGCAGTTTTTGTGGGTCTGGTCCACATCCATTCAGATCCAAAGATGCTAAATTCGGTTTGGACCTGGATCCATTGAGCTCAGAAAACCGAAAGTTCTGTTCGGTTTTGAGTTTCTTTCGAGTGCAAACCATGCAGAATTTTAAAAATTTTCTATTCAATCAGTTTATCATGGCATTTGCAAAACCACCTGATTGACCATTCACCAGAATTACTGTCAAAAAGTGAAGTGCAAACATGTGCATCTATGGCAGAAAGCTAACATATTACATTTCATGCAAATTCGATAGTTACATGTAAATTGTTTCCAGAGGGTTGATTTTTGTTGATACTTGGTATTCAGTTTATAGCAGAAATTACCAAAGTGAAACAGCTCCAAGCCGATTCTGAACCAAACAAAACTGAAACAATGCTCAGTTGTAAGTAACTGATCGATTCACAGAGAGGCTGAGTGTGACAGAGTGATTCATTTTTTGCTATCACAGGCAAGGCTGGGAATCCCGACGGGTCGAGCGGACGTTGGTCTGGAGCAGTGTGAGGAGAGCTTGGTGTTTCTGAGAACTCTGCGTAAAGACTTTGAGAAAGTTCAGCATTTGCTACAGCTGGTTGTCAACAGAGAGAAACTCAAACAAAAAGAGGTTTGAATGTACTTGTGTGTGATGGCTGCAGGATCAGATTTAGAAGATTTAGACCTGATTAGTGGAGTTCACAGTTTTCCGTGAGCCGTGGAATTTTGAGTCGCGCTGTGGAATTTGCCCTTTATTGCGAAATTTTGATATTGCCGTGGAATTTCACTGAATTTTGCAAAATTTTTGACAGATGACCGATGATTAGTACAAATGTCGGCTTGATAACATAATTAGACCAACTATATCACTGAGAAAAATCAAACTAAACTGCCTAAAACTGCATCCCTACTAATAATTATCATTATAATACTGCACAATCATAAATAAACACGATACAACTAATTGTGTAGCTGACAGTTTATAAACACACTGTGAGGCTACATCTGGAGCGTGCCATGGGCTGTTCTTTTGTGGCACATACTACAACATTTACTACAGCTACTAGTCTAGTGCCACTGAGTACTACTACTATAACTAAAAGGGATGGCCTGGTGGCTGTGCTGTGTGCTGCATAGCTGACAGTTTATGAAGACACCGTGAGGCTACGTCTTGAGCCGTTGGCTGTGCTCTTACGGCACACACTGCGACGTCTTCAGGCTCAAGACACTGAAGACATCTTTGCTTTTCCTGTCCCAGTTGATGAGGTTTAACTCTTTGTTTTCAAACATTTTAGACTTGGTAGTGGTTGAATTTTTTTGCAAATAGTTAACTGTACGAAAAGCGGATGAGGTTTGACTTTTTCTTGCTTTCTTGCTTTTTCGATTCGATAAAATTTAATTTTTTTGTAAGTGGTTAACTTTACAAAAAGTTGATGAGGTTTGACTTTTTCTTTTTTACTTTGTTGCATTTTAGACCAGTTAAGTGTTAAATTTGGTGTAAATAGTTAATTTTACAAATATTTATGATTAATTATTCATTAATTTTGATTGAAAGCTAGCAGTAGTAGTGGCCAAAGGAAGTGAATTTTCATGTTTAGCAAATTTATCAGTTATTGGGCTTTAAGTGCTCACGGATGCACTAAGACACAGTTATTGAATGTTTTTTTAACTCAGTCATGTTAACAGAGTAACGTGTTATTTTGTTTTCTGGAAAATCAGATGATTGAGATGTTGCATTTCACGATGTCACTGCGTCTATTTTATAATGTTTTATTGATGTGTTTTCAGTTCTAATTTTGAACATTGATATATTGATTTAAAATTTATTAATCTAATGTTGCTGCAGCACGTTATGCAGATTTGCCTTAGATTTTGAGCTTATTATAGTAGTAGTTGTTGTAGTTGTAGTTGTTAGATGTTGGTGTTAGTTGTTAACTGCTGTAGTTGTAACTCTTGTTGCCATTATAGAAGTAGTTGCTGCAGTTCTAGTAGTTGTTGCTATAGTCGTGGTAGTAGTAGTCGTGGTAGTAGTAGTAGTCGTTGTAGTAGTAGTCGTGGTAGTAGTAGTAGTAGTAGCAGCAGCAGCAGCAGCAGCAGCAGCTGTTGTTATTACCTCCACCAAGGAGGTTATGTTTTTGCCAGACTTTGTTTGTTTGTCTGTGTGTGTGTGTGTGTGCGTGTACAAGATAACTCAAAAAGTTATGGACGGATCTTTCTGAAATTTTGAGGGAACATCAGGCATGGCATAAGCTACAAGTGATTAAATTTTGGGGGTGATCCAGCAGGAATCCTGGCTTCTGGATCACTTTGAAATTTTCGTTACCATTGCGTTAAAGGTGGCATAAGCGAAACCGCTGCAAAACCGAAGATGGTGACGCCACCTAGCGAATAGCATTGCCTTGGCGGAGGTACCTTAGAGCTACAATTGCTTTCTAGTTGTTAATGTAATGTTGTTGTTATTGTTGACAAGGTGGTCGACTACTTGGACAAGGTGTCACATCCAATGGACTTTAGCTCTATGCAAGAAAAGATTGATCGTCACAGCTATGCAACGTTTGAATCATTTGCCTTCGACTTTGAGCTAATGATCAGCAACTGCTTCACGTACAATGAATCTGACTCCTATCTGTACCATTATGCCATCAAGATGCACAAGAAGGTACGAACATACTGGACATCGGTACTTCAGTCTGTAATCCCCGTTCATCATCCTGGTTTAATTGAAACAGTGTGAAAAGTCACAGTTTACCGATTAGGAAAATAGTTAAAGTTACTAGTAGTAGTATTAGTAGTAGTAGTGCAGTCCAGGATAGGCCAGAAAGGCCTGTAGACTGATCATTAAAACTTGAAATCTTCCCAGTTATAACTGTATCTGAGGTGGACACAGTGCCGATCAAATCTGTTCTTCAGACTATTCACAGTTTGAGCAGACACAACCTCCTCAGGCAAAGAGTTCCATAAATTCACAATCCGGAAACCAAGAGTATTTGCTTGGAGTACCGATTTACATTCTCCGTTAGTGATGAGTTACGCAGGTCAATCAAATATGGCAAACGTTCTGGCAGACACTCCTTCATGAAGGTAGTCGGCAGCAGATCGAGGGCGCAGGGCTTGGATGGCGCAGACGCGATTCCTTGTTTGACAGAGTCGGCAGTGCAATGCTCGAACGCATTGAGTGTCATGTCAGCGTCAGGCAGCATCGACTGAGCAGCACCACTCGCAGTCGACTGACAAACAGCCTCAACCTTCTCACTGAAGAAGTCAAAGAACTCTTGAGCAGATGGATGGATGGCTCTTTGGCAATTTCCCTGACTGATCTGTCCCGAGTATGCCTTGAAATGTGCGCCACATTTTCTTTAGCTGATCAGCTTGTGACGTGATTTCTGCCGACATGTAGGCATGTGTAGTGGGATTTTGAATCTTGAGGTAGCGATTCGTGATGTCATCTTGGTTAATTTATTGTCTTGTGTGTGTGTTGGTGCATTAAAGTGTGAGTGCATCATGAATGCTGGTCATCGTATGGCACAAAGGGCTCAGTATAATGAAACTACCGGACTACATACTCTGCCTACAACCACTTGCCCATCACCTTCTGAGTCAGGTTGGTTTTCTGTGTTTCGTTGTGTTTTCATGAACAGTAGTTTTAGAACAATGTCTGTGATATAAGTAAGTACGTTAATTTGCATAGCATGCATTGGCATTGGGAAACTGGCCAAAACTGAGGTGCAAGGGGTTGTGTGTGGGTGACATGGATTAAAAGTGAAAACAGCATGTAGAAGGGGAATTGTGATTTTCAAAGGGAAGGTATTGTAATTAGAGTTCGATGAACAATTAATGATGAATGATGATGGTGATTAAATGTCACATTTGTCATGGCCGAAATTTTTAGTGGCTCACAAATCAAACTTTTCAAAAACACTTTTGTACAATGAAACTTTAGAAAAGCCAATTTTCAAAAAGATGTTAAAAGAAATTTCTCGTCAGCGCATGATTATTTTGCTGGAGTTCTGACTTAGGTGTACGATATTAAGATCTTAGGAAAATCTTACAAAAAATTTCTAAGAAATGTCTCGGAACAAACTCGGTCTTCTAGACGTAGGCCCTACCTCTATTCTACCCCAAATTTGATTGTTTTTCACTTTGCACTAAGTCACTGACATTAGGCTTGCATGCAAATTATGGAGATAATTGACTAATTATTTGTTTAATAACATTTGCGGTAGCACATCTTGTCTGACTACCACACCTCAACATTACACCAAACGGACAGACGGACAGCCAACATACATTGACATTATTCGTGCATCATGCTATTGCATGCATGGCACATGTGTTAAATGTTGAATGTTTTAGCATTGAATAAAGCCAACGAAAGACATGGCGAGAAATCGAGCTTGGTGCTGGAGAATCAGCTGAAACAGTTGCTCAGTCGTCTTGACGTCCTGAACATTGTTCGATCTCGTGAGTCTGTTGTTGGCTTTATTAATGTGAAACATTTCTGCAGTCACTGAAATGTTTTTGTTGCTTTCACTGGCGACAGAGTTTCTCTGACAGGGTTTGTTATTTTGTTTGCCTGCTAGCTGATAACTAACACCCGAATTTTATTACGCCGATTTTCCCAAGACATCTCTGCGACATGTCACAAGAATATCATGGGGACATCATTGACGTAGAACATGAAACTCAGATGTCACGCGGGGGAGGTTGGGTTGGATCATTGTGACACGTCAAGATAGTTTGGAAAAGTCCCATGGCAAGTGTGCGACAAACCCGTTTGTGTCGTTCTAATGGATATTGGGAACGAGCATGACATGAGCCCCCTTCTAGTGTCAAGAGGTATCCTCGTAGAGGCATTACACGTCCATCGTCCATATCGAAGGGGTTTTCCGACCGGTCAGATCTCCCGTACGTTCCAAGACAAGAGTAGACATGCATGTGCATAACACCAAGACCAACTGGCCAACGAACAAGCGAACAAAGCAAAGCAAAGCATAATGGTATTTCGTGCAGGATCGATAGGCAACGCTCCCTTGTGGTGGAGCCACGGGAGACAACGTCCGCATCACTTCCCGAAGGAAGTGTGCCTGTCGTCCCAGGACGACGCTCTAGGCCCGGTTAGGCCACCTTGAATCACACGACACGACATGGCTGCGCTGGCCGCCGTGAGTGACAAGTGGACTTTGGCACATCTCAGACTTGTCGCGGTTGGCAAAGTGAATTCGTGAACCTCTCTATGGCTTGTCATGGCGATGTCACGGGTTTATTGCAGACATCGCGGGGGAATCGGCACAATGGAAGTTGGCTTGAATAAGTTTTGATTGGATTCTGCTGCAGTTTTGTGGTGGGGTTGGGCATGACACACGGATGAAGTTGTTAGATTTTAATGGCTGTCTTGGGTTTTGTGGATACTAGCTCACAATCCAGGATTTTTACCCTCAGGAGATTGGCCATAAACTGACACTTTGCAGTATATCTCAGCAAATTTTGGAGTGACCTTACCTTGTTTTTGGGGCTGACAGGTTATTACACCTGCCCAGTGCTAAGGCCGTATGAGTAACTGGCTATGAAGCTGAAGTTGGCATTGAAGCCTAATGTCATCATCATCATCATCGACAACCGTGGGCTCAATGCCCGTTGGTGTCTGACGCCATTCTTACTATCGCTGCCCACCGCTGCCTATCTAGGGCAGCGTGGCTTAACTCCTGGAGGGTTGTCCCACACCACTGCTCAATATCATCTGACCATTCTCGGTGAGGCCGTCCTCTTTTGTTT
>Ga0209671_1003976_pt1 | contig 14457 bp, 8 predicted proteins | sample WorMetHERISLAND2_2_FD_187401 | JGI IMG/M metagenome (GOLD analysis project Ga0209671, IMG submission 187401) | Marine gutless worms symbiont microbial communities from Max Planck institute for Marine Microbiology, Germany - Olavius geniculatus... | ecosystem: Host-associated > Annelida >... | reverse complement strand
TCTCTGCCGATCTGCAACCGTTTTCAAGCTACACGAGCCAATAGCGGTAAAATAACTACTTGTAGATTCTTAAAAATGTACGTTCTATGCTAAAAAAATGTCATGCGCAAAATGTCCAGGTCTATCTTCAGCCATTTTGGCGCAATTCACTCTTAAAATGTGTGTCGCAACCAAAAATCGCATAAACATTCCCTAAAACCCCTATTTTAAAGGTTCAAGGTCACTCAAGGTCATTGACGTTGACCGCAATAAAAAGCTTGTCACCAGTGCTTGTTATGATAAGCAGCATGTCTGTGCTTACCTGCAACCGTGTTCACGCTACACGAAAAAATTTTGCTGTAAAATAACCACTTTTTAGGGGGTAGCTGTCTTTGACGCCCGCCTGCGCCGGCCTCCTTGAACCTAGGGGGTCGCGGCTTGAACTGCTAAAATCTACGTTGAATGATGAAAATTTCATACGTAGGTTGTCTTGGTCTATCTCCAGCCATTTCGTCGCAATTCAGTGTTGAAATGTGCGCTGCATTCAAAAACTGCGAAAAAGTCACTAAAAACCTCTTTTTGAGGGGTTCAAGGTCGTTCAAGGTCATCGATGTTGATAAATCCAAAAAGCTTGTCACCAGTGCTTGTTATGATAAGCAGCATGTACGTACCTATCTGCAACCGTTTTCACATTATTCGAGCCAATAACGGCAAAATGACGTCTTTTTAGGGTTACCCCTCTTTGACGCCCTCGTTCGAGGTGAACCCCTGCACCCAGTGGCACGAAATTTTGTCACGATAAACTAGAACCTTGGGGCAGTACACAGTGAAAATTTCGTGATTCTGGCTTGCATCTTTTTGATACAGATCACGAGTGTGACAGACAGACAGACAGACGCACAGACGCCCAGACGATGGCAAAGACGCGCGAAGCATTCTGCTGTCGCGCGTAAAAAACGTTAGGCTTTTTAGTCTTAATTTGTTCAACCTCTTGCCTATTACGTAATGCTGTAGTCGCAGTAGGCTTACAGCTGGAACTGAAAGACAGAGAGAGGAGAAAAAGAAAACTTTATTCAATTCCAATTCAACCGTGTGGTCATATCACTAGACTAACTAACTACCGCAAAACCATAATCTGCTTGTGGCCTATAAATTCGTTTTTGTGATGGTTTCAGAAGTTTTTGACAGAATTTTCGGTAAACGTTTTTTCAATATACAAAACGTTCACAAAATGAAAAAACGTTAAAAAGTAAAAACGCAAAACGTAGCAAAAATGTAAAAACTGCACGAAACTGCAGGAACGTAGCGAAAATGCTAAACCGCCGTCGCCGCGAAAATCGAGGCTAAGCCGGGATTTTAGCCGCGAAAATGTTAAGTCGGCCGTGAAATTCACGGCTAACCGGCTTGGGGGTCTACTTTTGATATTTTAGCTTGAAATTGGCAAACAGGTTACTCCCGACATGAATGGCATTCACGCCCGTTATTTTTACATCTTTTTGTCTTCAAGGTGGGAGTCCATACAATGACACATACAGACGCGCGGTCGGGCAAGTTTCGTAATGCGATTTACTAGGACGGGCGCACAGCAAGACACGGATGTTTCTAGCAGCAAGTAACGTGACTTTAAGCAATGGTTACAATCAACGGTGAACGGAAGAGTTCTCGGTTTGAAGATTGAAGGCTAAAGGATGTGTAATAGATTGCTTACACGATCCAGCAAACGTCCAACATTAGCACGCGTATTTTTAAATACATTTGCTGGAAGTTTGCTGGACGTTTGCTGGATCGTGTAAACACCCCATTAAGCTCTTCATGTAAACCCATCTGACTACTAAGGAGCGTCACCTGCAATATGGGACCACACAATGTTACCTGCCACCCGACATAGGTCAACGCGTTTTGCCTTAATCTTAGCCAGACAAGGCCTACTTGATTTAGCTTATCGGGGTCGATTGATCGACCACGGAAGGATGCAAGGCTGAGTTGGCTTTGGTGGTTAAACATATATATACCAAGATGGTTTACCTTTCTGCAAACCATCACCCATCCAAGTAGTAACCACCTAATAACAACCCAAGTGGGAGTTGAACCCACGACCCCTTGATCGGAAGTAAAACGTCACGTAACCAAGTTACCTGCTTAAATGCAGTTAGGAAATCACTGTCTACGCATGTATGACAGAATGATCGAGATAGCTGAAGAACTTAGGAACTTTAAATGTCATCATGCGTGTTATCATTGCTGAGCTGATTTCGAGCACACAAATGGCATTTGTCGTTTTTGTGTGAAATGCGGCAGGAATGCATGGGGCGAGAAGGTCGCATACGAAGTGCGTATACTGATGGGAAGTTTCACACGGGACGTGGCCTACACGACCTCTGATCTCGTGGTGACTGTGCGAGGCGTGACTTCCGACCCCGGGGTCACGCTGACCAAAGAGCTGACCATTGAGCTGCCGGCTGGAGTGGACAGCGATGACGTCACTGTGACGTATGTGGCAGGCGCCATCAGGATACGAGCGCCGTTCTCGCGAGATCTCGCGAGATCAGCGACGAGAAGTCGCGAGAGTTCAAACAGCTTGTCGCCGGCGTCGTCGTTAACTTAATGTACTCTAGCGGCAAGGTAGAATGCATCGGACAAAATGACGGAAGCCAGCTGCAAATGTGCCAAATTTGCCAAAATATGCCATACCAACTTCATTCGTCTCGTAGATAAAAGGTAATATAAAGTACAAAAACACTAACCGAGAAATATCGTAATAGAAATGCAATAACAAATGGCTCTGTAAGCACTAAAACGGATGATTTTAATACAGTAAAAATTTCGCGGACACATATTGCAAAAATTGATAAATTCAGAAGACAACTTTTGTTCAATATGTGCAATTTAATCGCATTAATTTATTAGCACGCAAAAAGTCACACTTTGTTTGGCCTACATGCAACAGACAATATTATATACAACTTTATTCGTCAGAAAGAGAACTGACAGCAAGTAAACAAAAAAATACAAAAAAAATACAAAAAATAAACAACTTAACTAAAAAACAAAACTAATAACTAGAAATTTGGGGCAAAGCCCAACGTGAGTCCGCCCGGCGCCCTCAGTCCGATTGGGAGAAATTGAGGGGGGTAAAGAGGGGGGAGAATTTCCCCGGCATCAAAGTCACGTGGCCCGAACTCAAATGCATTGGTATACGCCGAACGCACTTTGTCGACTTAGGGTAGGTCAACATTAGCGCTTATAACTTTGTTCGTAGTGGACGGAATTTCACCAAATTTTTTTTTGCTCAACGCCGAAAGGATCGCTCTCGTCAACGCCGTTTAGATTATGTCGTTAACTTCATCGGTTCCAGAGATATCTGCGCTCAAACTTGAAAGTTGTCGTAAATCGCACCGATTTTTGTACGTTTTTTGCCCTCCCAAATTTTAAGAAGGGGTGGTGCCCCAAAATTTGTACTTGCGTTAACACCCCAATCTAGAGCCGCGTCAAACGCCAAAGTTTCGTCGGGCTACACCCCCTAACTCCGAAGTTATAAGCGCTAACTTATTGCATTTTAAGCCAATTTTTGACCCCCCTTTGAAAAAAGTTGTAAGGGGGGCCCCGTCCCCGGTGGGGGGGTGCGCTAGTAAGACTTTGTCATTCTCTAGCTCGTGTAAAAATTTGGGGGCGCAGCACCCCCTAGGGGCCGAAATATGGTCTTCCGAAAAATGCACTTTGGGTGGGTACGATTCAACGTCGAGATCTCCAAGGTCACTGGACCGAACTTCACCGTACTTTTTTGCCTAATGCAGGAGGAATCGCGGTAGACGGAATAAAAATCCGATTTTGAATAACTTTATTTTTTTCGGAGATATTCGCTGCCGAACTTCGAAGTCGTCCGAAATCGGGCCAAATTTTGCATGTTTTTGGCCCCTGAAATTTTTTTGGGGTGTGCTCCCCAAAATTTTGGACCGACATTATAAAATAGGGCCTATTTCTGACCATCGTGCAAAATTTCACGCCGGTCGGCCCACGCATCTCGGAGATTTCGCGAGTGGAGAAAAAAAACATCAGGGGTAAAACATAAGTCCGCTCCGCAAGCTATCTCTTTCGGGCGGACTAATTAGCATTGCTATCAATAGCCAACAGTTCTTTCATTGCTGGACATACCGCGTTTCTAAGAAGTTTTCTTGAATAATTATTTCAATCTATTTGTGTTTGTTACTTTGTTGGTTGTTATCTGTCCCATTGCTATAGCATAACATGGGACAGATTATAAAATCACTTACAGTGTATGTCATTCTGTCAGTCCGTCAGTCTGTCTGTAAACACTCCTACGGCCGCAATTTTGACTCGATTTTGATAAAATTTTGCACAGTGATTCGGGGCCCAAAAAGTAAGAACGAGTTTGTTTGGGATAAAAATCTTATAACTCCTTTCCCTATTTTACCCCAAATTTTTAAAAATTTGCATTACGGCCTATTGAGACTTCAACGCTTCTCGGTTCCCGTAAAAGATAATTGCGCGTAATGTTTACCTACCCCCTATTTTCGAGGTCGGTCAATCTTACGGTGTTATTTAAATTTACCCCCTATCAACCCATAGCATAGCAACCATTCAAAAAGTTGCAAAATTTTGCATTACAGCCAATGGAGATTTCACAGCCGCGCGGTACAACTTAGTCCCCGTAAAAGACAATTGCGCGTCGTTTGCATTTATCCCCTATTTTTGGACCCGCGCTATCCGATGGTGTCATTTAAATTTTTTTCTTAACGACCTTCGTTGCCATGGCAACAAATTTTGGGACAAAAATTGACTATAATTCGGCCCCCGTGAAAAATAATTGCGCGTTGTTTGCACCTATCCCCCTATTTTCGGGCCCAGTCTATGCGATGTTGTCATTTAAATTTTCCCCTGACCCCCCATTGCCATGGCAACGAATTTTGGAACAAAATTGACTACAACTCGGTCCCCGTGAAAGATAATTGCACCATGTTTGCACCTACCCCTCTTATACGCAGCTGCTAGGCTATATAGCGTGGTAATGGGACAGATACATCGTTCCACAGAACGTATTTCTCGTATCTGACTGTTATTAATAGGCCTATTTATTCCATTGTAGCTATTGAAGTACAGTCATTAGAGGTTCCGTTCTAGTGGTATCCTATCTTACCGTAACTTCTGCTCAAATCGTTACAATGCATCGGTTGTGCTAATTATTTCTAGCAGAAATCGTTTTTTGTTTGTTTTTTTAGTTGGCTTATTTCGACTTCGTTGCTTTGGTATGTCGTTGTCTCGGCGACTGTAAAATTGTAGCCCTTAACACTGGAAATGGCCGAATAAATAGAAATCAAATGTAGCAGTATTGTAGCAGTAAGTTAGGCCCATACTGTAGTATATCAGTATAGGCTTACTAATTATTATGATTGTATGGTTACGAGGCTTTTATGTAGCTTTGTATTACATCGCGCCGGCTCATTGAATTTCCGTTCAAAAACGCGATTTTAAGTGAAATCTGTTTGCTCATAGCAATAAGCTTTTTCGTTTTATTATGCTGTATTCAAAGTAAAATGGGCCTGTAACTTTGCTGGACAAAGACTATAGCTATCAATTTAGTACGTGTAATTTTTTTTTTAAATTTTTAATTTTGCACGTAGCAATATTGTTTAAATGACGTTACTTCCACATGTCAGACGTAACACGTAACGTGTAGCTCACAGTAGTCAAGTTGCTTGTCGTTTTTACGCCGTGTCTTTTTGCTGTAAATGATTTTAACTTTCACGATTTGGTTTTTGTTTCATACACGTGACTATGCCCTTTCTAGATTTTTATGCAGTGTAAATATTAAGTCGTAAACTAGTCAGACTGTTGTTTATTTTTTCACACCGATGTCTATTTTCAATCAGTCGCTTATCTGTTCCTCAAAAATAACAATATTACATTTGCAGACAGTATATTAATACCTGCGAATGCAGTAATCACCAATTTTGTAAGTTGGAGCAAATGAATGGATAAAGTATTTAGGGTTTGCGTTTATAGCAGTTTCATTACGTACACGTCTTCTGAGATCAACCGCCATACGAGTCCTCGGGCCTCCTTACTGTGGTATTAGAACCGTCCCGTTGAAAATGCATTAGGTCTATACGGGGTAAACTTTGGGTCAAAATAGCGAAAAAGGTTATCGGATTGGACATACGAAAGATAATAAACATTTTTACTGTTTTCTTGAGCACGAGCACATTTGACATTTCACGCGTCAACGTGTACGTGCGTGCAACTACAAGGGTGGGCCAAAAACTGGACTATTTTCACAAATCATTACCATCCTTAAAACTGTGCTGCATTCAACACTAATGCATCGAATTAACTGATTTTTGATTCATTGCACAGTGAAATAACAAATTTTTGTAACAAAATGTCATAAACCATAGCTACGTTGTCAGTGCTTAAAAATTCACAATTCAGAATCTGTAATTCGTCCATGTGTTAAGTGTTAAATATCACATTTAGCATAATTTTAGGGGTGGTAAAAATTCACGTTTTCCTTGCTCTTTCCCTTTCTTTTTTCTTCCTTTTTCCCTTCCCTTTTCCCTTCCGCTTCCTTTTCCTTTTACCTTTTTCCCTTTCCTTTCCCTATTTCTTCCCCTTTTCCTTTCCCTTCTCTTTCCACTTTTCCGTTCATTTTCCCCTTCCCCCTTTCCCTTTCCCTTTCCTTTTTACTTCCCTTTTTTCTTTTTCCTCTTTCCCTTCCTTTTTTCACTTTTCTTTTTTCTTTCCTTCCTCTCCCCCTTTCTTTTTCTTTTTTCTTTCTTTTATCTATCTTTTCGTGTCCACGTCCGTGCGTCCAACATTTGAAGCGCCTATCTCCATAACCGTGAAAAATGGACGCATGGTCACCATGACCACCGCGAGTCAAATGATCACGTGACCGATGACGTCACGTGACCCCAAAAGGTCAAGGATGTGACCCCATTATTTTTAGGTGCCATATTTCCATAAGGGCGCAAGATAGATAGAACAAATTAGGGGACAATAAAATTATTATAAAATTATTCAAATACTTTACCACCCCGACAAGGCACCGCGTTATTTTTAATTTCTTGTTTAGAAATAGAAGTTCTTAATTCCAAAATAAAAAATATTTTAAAGCACATCAATGACAGCTCAATAACCCAATAAAAGTACCGGTTTATGAGTTGAGAACGGGTGTATGACCATTGATTAGACCTAAGCTGTGCAGTGTTATAGTGCAGTGCTCTAAGCATTTTGTCCCAGGCTGCGGGAACGACTCCCAATAACCACCTGCAACTCTGAAGGTTGTTGAACTTGCTGCTTGTTCAGCAGGCGTCGGACGCCCCTCTTGAACTCGTGGTACTTGAAACTCATGGTACTTGGTACTCATGGTACTTGGCGGCGTAGACGAAAGGGTTGATGCAGCTGCTCATCAGAACCAGCACCACGGTCAGGTGATAGAGCCATCCGGAGAAGTCGACCGAGTGGAATACAATATTCACAAAGAAGAATATCATATTGAGTGACCAGCAAGCGATGAACCCGCAACAAACCATCAATGAAGTGACCGCGGCATTGCGTCCCGCTGCGTTCAGCGCTGAACTCCCTCCAGCACTCACCTACAACAGCTCGACGAATTACAAATTACCAGTTACGAGAAATATTCGTACCAAAAATTATTAAAATCTGCTAATCAATTTTCGTGTTACTATCGACCATATGTCGGGATCCCTTTTTGAGACACTGCGTACATGTTTTAGGTTTAGCTCAGTATTTTCAGAAAATCGCTTTTGCAGTAAAAGCGATTCCTCTTATCGCGTCTCTTGCTGCGCGTTTCTTCGTAGCGTTGCATGTTTGTCTCAATCAATCAAATCTATTTTAAGGTTAGACAGAAGAGTTCAGAGAATGATGTCTCGATATTGCTTTCTGAAAAGGCAGGTTTTCAGGTGTCGACAAAACGTAGAGAATGACTGAAATGTTGCTATGTCATCCGCCAAAGTGTTCTAGAACCAGACACAAAGATCAGCAACCGTGTAGGCCTAAGCCCGGTTACCCACTGCTGAAAGTCTGACAGATGGCAGCAGCAGACGATTGGTGCCAGCAAAGCGTAGTGTTCGTGGGCCAGGTAGATCGTCAACGGGAACGAGTGGACCCAAGTAGCGCGTCGCACTTCCGTGAAGAACTTTGTACGTCAGTACGTCGACTATGTACTCGATCCGCTCCGAGACGCGTAGTCAGTAAAGAAGACTGGCAAGAGCGTGGTGATTGTGGTCTGCAGATTTCATGTGGTAGATGAGCCGTGCTGCCGCATTCAGTACTGACTAAAAACGACGTACAAGATAAGCCGGGAGGCCGATTAGTACGGCGTTTACATAGTCCAGTCTGGACAGCACCAAGGTGACCACCAAAGACTGGAACGTGGCTGGCAGTACTGAGCGACGAATCTGACGCAGTTGTCGAAAAGCTGCAAAGCAACGCGACACAGTTCTTTTCACATGCGGCCTCACGACCAGGCCACGATCAATATAAATGCCCAGGTCACGGGCAGACTTCACTAGGTCGACTGCGGCCACGAAGATTAGCAGTGCGGTGGTCGGCAGTCGATGCTGACAACGTCTGGTTGCACACAACAAAAGTTTTGCTTTGTAGAGATGTCGTCTGTCTGTCTGTCACATTCGTGTTTCTCTCGGATCCAGGTGCTACTTCGCCTTTTGCCAAATTACTCAGGCGCTTGTCATAAATAGCAGCAACATTACAGATTATGTTAACGTTTCGTTACCTTTGTGCGTAGCGCGTGGACAATGCGCGAATAACAAAAGGTCATGTCCGTAGACACGATGGCAAGTATCATCGCAATAGCTCGGATGATGAGTGAATTTTTCAAAGCAGTCCCATGCGACAAGTTGTCTCAGATGAAGTTTCGATTGCTCGATAGCAGGCGACAGCAGCCTGGCACAGCAGGTTATTGACGTTGCCAATGACAACACAACAATGTGACACCTAGCGAATGTCACCGGCACATAACCCTTTTGTGTCCAGTTTCTGTGTCGCGGCGGTCGTCGTAGCGACAGTAAACACAATGGCACAAAACAAGCTGTTGATAGCGCTTGCCTAGGCTTTATTGCTGCATCGCACTGTTGCAGTCAAACCGTGGCTGTTTTGTGGATTCTGGATCACTATCCAGGATTTTTCACCACATGGGAGATAGAAACTGTATTGAATCTACTGTATTCGCTAGGTGGTGGCGGCGACGGTTTGAGGTCTTTGATCGCTGACTGTTGATTGAGTAAATCTTAATGGCGAATAAGTCAGTGGCAGTTTCGCACAAACGTCCGCTGGATATGTCGGAAGACGAGCTTATGAATGCATTCTACGTACGTAAGTTGCTGCCTCCCTTCGCCGAATAGAAGGAGGAGGTTATGTTTTGGAATTTGTCTTCTTGTTAGTTTGTTTAAATTATCTGTTTGTTTGACGTTTGTCAGCTCTATCTCTCGGTATAAACAAATTCCGGAGACGTTCTGAGCAGGGCCCAAGGAACATTCGATTACACATTCTGAATTTTTAAGATCGGAAGATGAATCCGACTCAACGGTTGCTCGATTGCTCGATAGCAGGCGCAATGCCGTTTACAGATTTTTTGGAAGATCTTTTATTTACTGTCGTGATAGCTTTGACTGGCAAGAATAAAACATAGCAGTTTTCAGCTCTCTTAACGGCGATGGCGGCTTAGGCGCGTCGAGTGGCTCAAGCGCCGACTACAAACTTAGCTTAACCTTTGCACCATCACGTTGGCGCTCGCGCCGACATCTCTTCTAGCTACGCGGCCGTCCTAATAGGCCATATTGCGTGTCTTGCCCGTCTGTGTCCGTCTGTCTGTCTGTCACGTACGGGTTTCTTACTAAAAACAACAGTGCGTAGAAAAATGGTGTAAACATTCACTCGGTGTTAACATCCATCAGGGTCGGGTAACCGTTGAACCGATTATCACCTCGAAAGGTCAAAGTCAACTATCATAAAAACCTCTCAAAAATGGCGCATACCTTGTGCACACCAGACGAACGGCGCACACATTTGGCGCAGAGCAGTCATGGGTGAGTACGCATGCGTGTCGCCACAAGGCGTCGTGACACTTTTACTTGCTTCATACGTTTCGTGAGAAGATTACTGTACACGATTGTTGTTTCCTACTGTTAGACGCACCCGCAGCGTATGGTTGGTTCAGTGCTTCACCGACACGACAACGTCCACCGTCAGCTGGCCGCTTTCACCGAGCTTCGGTTGTAGTAGCAGTAGCAGTAGTAGTAGTAGTTGCTGTTGTTGTCGTCGTTGTTGTATACTTCGTTATAATCGGGCGCTTTCACGGAGCTTCTTCGTCGAGTAGAGGTGCACTACGCCAACGATCAACTGCATCAGATGCTCTGCGCCCTGTGCAGCGCCGGTGTTCTAGATGTCATCCGTCATTCGGACCAGCAGAGAAACCATTGGAGCTCTACCGAACCAGACCTGCGCGACATCAGCAGTCTGTTCCAACTGAGGTACCTGGTCGACCGTCTGAGGTCTTCCGGCGGCGGCGAATCACGGCGAAGAGGCATTCAGCGCATCGAAGAACAACAGACGGAGATCTTCAACTACTTCAGACGATTCTTTGACGACCTGAACCGACTACGCGACCTTAAGCACTACTTCCACGAGCGCATCTACGCCTGCCTGTACGAGCATTACTACAAGCCAGAGAGCAGTGACGCTATCTCTCAAACGTCGACGATCTGCCCAGACAGGCGTGGCGGCACTGGGCGACCACTTGCCATGGTGCTGGAAAGCCGGAAAAAGATTAACTAAAAATGCTGGAGATGACTGCAGAAAGCCACGGAGACACAGATTAAAATTCCTGGGGACACGGGATACCCATGGTGACATTGACGATAAGTCAGACCGAAAACACAGCCGGGAGAGTTATAAAGACATTGAAGATGCAGCCGGAAAGCCACGGAGACAAGTGAAGACACAGATAGTCAGGATGAACTTTTGAAAAAGGCCTTCTATAACACTTCTAAAGGCATTTTAGAACCTGACTTTTTAACACAATTTTAAGAAGCTGAAAGCATAACGGCAGTTATGAAAAAAACAGGCGACCACTTGCCACAGTGCTAGATCAAAGTGACAATGACGCTCCGACAGCTCTGCACAATCGACCTCTGCCGGAAATCGTACACGAACTGTGGACTCTGAACCGCGACTGGGACCGAGTGCTGTCGGAGGAGGATCGCGGCTTGGTGGAAATCGATGACGACGAAGCACCGCAGACGCGCGACGAACGACTGCGGTTTGTCAACATAACGGCCATCGTGCCGAACTGGGTCAATTGTGGGTTCAAAGCGCTGCAGCTGGCAAAGATCTGGTGGACAACCGCAAGCCGCGTCTACGGCGATCGCAGACCATCAACCGGGAACCAAGGTCGGACAAGAAATGATGAAATTTATTTCCCAGATTCAGCAAAACACGATAAACAAGAATAAGACAGTGTAAACAAAAAAGAAAAAATGAAGAAATGAAAAAAAACTAACAATGTACGAAGTGATAAAAAAGAAATGATGAAGACGGGAAAGTCCAACCATCACACCCCTACGAGAACGAGGACGAGGTTGCGCCACTGACGGAAAAGGTGGCGACACTCAGCGACTGCGCCGACCAGATCTCTATCGAAATAGATTCCCTACGCGACGAACTGAGACAGGTCAGAAAACACGGCGATCGAGTAGAAGCACTGTACAAAAAGCTAGAAAGAGGAGCGGTAGGCTTACCGCATTTGTTGAATATAATAAGAAACTAAAGTTGATCAAGTAAAAGAAATAAACCGGTCGCTCTACAAAAGCTGAAAGACAAGTAGGTTTCTACACGAGATATAGGCCTAGTCTGTTGTATAAGATTTTCTATTCACAAAGAAACTGGGAATTTGGGAAAGCATTGTACAAAAAGCTCAGAGAAGCACGGGGCATACAGACATCTCCAAAAACTTTAAGGGATTGTAAATTACATAGTCTACATAAACGTAAACGTAAACGTAAACGTAGCAAAAGAAAAAACAAGAAAATGGCCATTACACAAGAAGCTCAGAGAAACACAGGAAGAAAAGATTGCAGCGCAAAAGTACCACGACGAGCTCCTGCAACTGACCAAGTTCCCAGACCACGATCCTGACGACATGTCTGTACTTCGACAACTTGATCGTGCTACCATGGAACTGGAGGTCGTGCAGTACCGCATGCAGCTGATCCAAAGCGACCTGGAGCTGGCAAGCAGGATACGGTTCGGCAGCGGTCATCACAAGGCGCCGCTGGAAGATGAGCTTCGAGCGCTGGAAACACAGCTGGGAAAGACACTCAGCGCTAAGCAGGTAGCGGAAGACAAACTGAACATTCTGACGGGTAAAAGTAGAACAGGATCGAGTGCGTCGGACAATCGTAGATCAAGCCACGATCGATGTTAACTTCACCCGAGTTAATTAACAAGACTCGAGTCTCGAGTCTGAATATAACAAAATTCAGCACAGAGTGATTGCGAGTTTTTGTCTGCAGCGTTTCATTCAAAGTGTTTCGTCATGAATCCCGGGACTGCTGCTAATGTACGTCAGACTGAATATGATAACAGAGATGACAGATGTCGGTAAATAATGTCATGATAGCGGTCGGTCGGTCGCTCCTTCCGAGCACAGATCGACGGATCGACAAGCAGACCGACGCACTGAGAGACAGAGACACAAACAGCGTTTGAAAAAAACTCTGTGGAGAGGGGCCCCAAATTTTTGGATCTAATTCTCAAAAGTTAGCATATTTCCTACCACGGTCCAAAAAATATCACGGCAATCGGCCGAGCGATCTCTAAGAACCGGTGGCAAAAAACAAATATCCATAGTTACTTGGCCAAAGTTTACCGGACTTTTTTCAGCGAACGCGAGAGGAATCGCGGTAGATCATGTACTTGTCCGATTTCGAATATCTTCATTTGTACCAGAGATATTCGCCGCCGACGTTTGAAGTCGTCCGAAATCGCGCCAAATATTGCATGTTTTGGTCCCGTAAAATTTTTTTAGGGGGGAAAGCCCCTCGAAATTTTTAATTGTTATTATAAAATAAAACACACTTCCAATCATGGAGAAAAAAATTCGCAGCGATCGGCGGAATAAGCACAGAGATCTCGCAACGAAAAAAAGAAATAGCAGCTGCATGCCTAGCGCGTTTCATAAGCACTTCGTGGACTGTGTGCATGAAGGTGTTAAGAGGCGCCTTAAAGGCTGCTGTATTTTGTATTCTACCTCATCGGCCACTTTGTGATGTCTGTCACAAACCGTTCCTCAGTGTGACTACCAAGGCATTTTGCTGCGTTTGTCAGCGACATCAGTGAACGAGCAAGTTCATACGAACACGGAGTCTGTCCAAACGTTTCGATAGTTTACAGTATACATGTATGTCCGTATAAATATAATCAGTGAGCTGTTAAGACTGGTAAAAAAAGCAAACAGTTTAATTTCAAATTGAACAGCAGCAATGATCCTTTCATCCTTCTCTATTATTTTAAGTAAACAATAGACATTGTCAGTCATGAGACCATTCGATTCACTATAAATGGTCCATAGTGACCATACGTCCATCTGGCACCGTTACGGAGATATGGCGTCTCAAATATTGGACGCACGGACCTGGACACAGAAAGAAAAACGGAAGAATGGAAAAAGAAAAAGGAAGGGGGAGGGGAAGGAGAAAAGGAATGGAAAGTAGAAAGTAGCCTGACGACAAACTACTTAAGTAGAAGACCAGAAAGTAAAAACTTCTACTTAAGTAGAGTAACGAAGTAGAACTACTTCGTTACTATCCAACACTGCTTGTTATAGCTTTATTTAGCCACAGGCGGAGCTAGGAATCTGAAGTATGAGGGCAACGTGGGGGCAAATGTCAGGGCACCGGTAATATTTTTGGTGTGGGCCAAATGTAGACTTTATTCAGTTGTTGTCAGGGGCGTATTTAGCCTTCCCCCCCTAAACTCGGCAAACAGGCCTAATGCAAATTGCCTGGAATACGCACGGCACAGTTAATGCGACAATTCTGCGTACAACAACTCAATTTTTTCCTGCTCGTTTCGCTCGCAGATTACTTGTAACACCTACTTTTAAATTTGTGGCGCCGTGCACCGCACTTGTTTGCCTTCACTGTTTAAACTGCACTAAACTTGGTCAGTTTATTTTGTAAAAATTATAATTGTTTCCACCAGATCTTATATTATAATGCTCTAAATTTGATCTCAGCTGGGACTCTACAGGAGAGCTCATAATGCTTCCCTATATCCCCAAACTAAAAATTTTGGGGCCTTACATTAATAAAAAGGAAGGGAAAGACAGGGAAAGGGCCGCAAAAGAGGAAAAAGAAATGATCGGATGCAAAGGGAAGGGAGAAACGGAAAAGAGAAAAAAAAGAAATAGAAGAAAAAGGC
>Ga0209671_1003972_pt1 | contig 14463 bp, 7 predicted proteins | sample WorMetHERISLAND2_2_FD_187401 | JGI IMG/M metagenome (GOLD analysis project Ga0209671, IMG submission 187401) | Marine gutless worms symbiont microbial communities from Max Planck institute for Marine Microbiology, Germany - Olavius geniculatus... | ecosystem: Host-associated > Annelida >... | reverse complement strand
CTGGTGATGATGATGTTGATAATGATGCTGGGAAGGTGATGGGACGCTCAGCTGGCTGAGTGCCGGTGACGTCGGTGATACGACGCACTGCTGGTTGCTAACGCTGGCTACAGTGACCGCGTTTGTCATGGCCGCCTGATGACAGTAGCTGTATGGTACAATAACATAACACAATATACACAATTCATTCATGTAACCATTTTGAGTGCTATGTTAATTCGCAGGCTGTTTTTATGATGGACGATTTTATTAGATATAGGCGGTGTTTTCTTATCTGTACATACTGTATCTGTCTTTTCTTGCTGTCTGTTTCTGTCTTTATGACGAATAAACGTGTTCATAAACACAAAAGTATCTAATGCACTGCAGTATCGAAATGAGCAAAGAGCAAAAAAGTGCTTTAAATAGCGTTCAAAAGTGTCATTAGAGAGTATCGGATGTTACAGCAACAGGCTTGTAACAGCGGGGAACGAAACTAAATAGGCCATAATATATCTGCGCAGTATACGTAGCCTATCAGTTGTTTATATTTCTTCTGGCTTTTCTACAGCGCAAGACCTTATTAAGTGACGTTGTGGTAAATTTAAATTTATAAAATAACGTTGCTGGAAAACTCGATGTGTTGCGTTTGTCGTACAGACCAAGTTTGAGGCAGTTATGTTGTTTATAGCTAAGAACTGGTTAAAAGGTTTTCCGAATTTAAAAAAAGTGTGTTTGAATAAGTAACAGGCCTACCAGTTTACATAAAAATATAAATATGTTGCCGGTAGTTACTTGCCTCGGCAGAGCAGGCGTTGGCAAGGACATTTCCTGAGGCCAATCATTGGCATAGGACGAAATCAGCTGGTAGTTAGCTAAGTGTGGCCACGTCACGGCGACGGGATAGTGCCCGTTGCTGCCGCTGCCAACAGCCGGTATTAGCTGACCCATCGTCGGTGAAACCCATTGCCGGTAGGTGTCAGGAGCTGAACACAGGTAAACCACGTTGGACGTCAGCGCACCTGTGGTTGGCATGACAACGACGCCTGATTGTCCAATCACGTCGTTGCTACACGATAGGTACCGTGGCAACGGTGATGACGTTGTGACGCCGTCAAGCACTTTCATCGGCTGATTAACGCTGACATCTTGCTTCAAACCTGCGGCGTGAGGTTCGTCTGTACATGATGCAAACCGTGCACATTTACTCGTTCCTATAGTAATGCGGAAAGTCGGACCACCGCAGCACTCGTACGAACTTTTTTCGTTAGCTTACTGTATACTTAAAAAGCGGGAAACAATTGATTCCCTTTACAACTGCCAACTATTAAAGACGAGCACAACTGCACAAGAAAACACGCACACCTTGTAAGTCTTACCTTACCTTACTTTTTTCATATTGTTCAAGTTCGAGTCTTACATTTTCCAATCAGATATAATACGTAGAGCATATAAAATTGTTTAGCGTCATTAACAATTTGTGACAATTTTTGACATCAAAAAATTATACATAAATAGCCTAACCAAGCCCCATATCGTAAGCCAACTTATAACTTAAACTTTTACAAAACGAAAGAAAGTAGGTACAGTAAAGCAACGAAAAGAATTTTGTTTACAAATTAATGACGAATTTTGTAATACGCGTACCTTTGTTTCTGCAAACGTCTTATATGTGTCTTGAAGATGTTGATGAACCAGTACAAACTCTGCGAGTCAGTATTATTGCTAAACTTTAAAAATAATTTTACATTAATTCCATGTCTCAAACAAACAAAATAAAAATTTGAAATGTCGTACCAAAATGATTAGTGTCTGAGCACTAATCAAAATTAACAGATAGTCAATGAAAAAACTGTTAGTTTGGTAATATCTACAAAAATCGGACCATATTATCAGTTATTGCTTGTGAAAAGCTGTTCCGGTAAATCTCAATTTTTGTCCAATTATGAAATTAATTAAATTTTTGATTTATATCATTACCTTTGAGTGTACTGTAAGTCAATTTTTATCGAGTGTTTTTTCTCTTTTTTACACGCCGTAAAAATTAAATTTATGGTGTATACGCATGCACAATTGTCTTATAAATAATTGTGTTTACATTAGCATTTTGACTAAATTTTAAGTTTAAAAATTTTTTATTGTAGTTCTGTGTTAAACGGTGACAACAGTTTTTATAACACAATGACGCCATAAGACCTATTATAGTGCTTCATTCTTTATTTATCTATTTTAGCGCTTTTTCAACCAAAAAAAATACTGCAAGCTGAAGCAATTAGATGTTAGTAAAATTAGTTTTTTATAGATAAACTAAGTCTTACCTAATAAAACAATATGGTATGCAGTAAAATTTAATATTTATAACACGAAAATAATTGGTTTTAACAGCAAAAAAAATTAAAATAACCGTCAGGTTTGATTAAAATCAAAACTGCAGTTTAACTACAACAAAAAATAATCGTTTTGGTACTGATCGTATAATGCGTGCGAGTTTTAAATGCTAGTACAAAGAAAAATGAGTTCGTATAAATCGTTTGATATAAACCAACATTACTGGTCAATGAACGCCGTATGTACTGTAAGCTACTTGCTAAACTGTTCAACTGCAATGCTATTTTTACAGATGCAGTTTCGATTTAATCGATTAATCATAAATAAGGTTTCGGACAAACTGCGTCATATACAGGGTGGTCCAAAAAAACGGATACTCAGTTTTATTTTTGGGATAACTTCGGTAATTCAGCACCGATTTTAACCATTCTTTCACTGTTACAAGCAGAAATTTATGGTGCGTAAACGTGAAGTTCTTCCGCTTACCGCATCTTTATTGTGTGACCACATTACCTAGCAAAACAAACACTGTCAAAGCTACAGTGGTCTCGGAGAACAGACAACACATAAAGATATCAATTTCGTAGCATAAAATAGTTAAGCTTACTTACTTATTTGCAGTAGTGTTTTGTGACGTCATTGTTACGTCATATTGTGTTTATTTACTTTGTTTACCAGTAATAATTTTTAGAATAAATCGTTTGATATGGGCAGAATAACAAAGGTTGTAGTCAATAAAAAAACACTGAACACCGATATCAGCACTTAGTGTTTGTTTTTCTAGGTAATGTGGTCACACAACAAAAGTGCGGTGGGCGGAAGAACTTCACGTTTACGCGCCATAAATTTCTGCTTGTAACAGTGAAAGAATGGTTAAAATCGGTGCTGAATTACCGAAGTTCTCCCAAAAATAAAACTGGGTATCCGTTTTTTTTGGACCACCCTGTAGGCCTAGGCCTACGGGTTATGTTTGTTTACGCGTAATAAGTAAACCAATCCCACACTGCTGGCGATTGGTGTACGGTTCGAACTTTGAATGCGTGGAATTTTAGGCGTTAACTTCGGATTAACCAGTCAAATAAACGTTATGAAAGTTTTTTTGCAAAACATTGCATCAGCTAACACCGTCAATAGAACATACCACAGGAAATTAGTTTATCTACTATATCTTTGACACTTGACGTGTTTAGGCCTTCCCTGGCAGTCTGCCATTATTGCTATAAGCCTATTCAATTTTCTTTTGTTATCATTAATGCCTTATTTGTTTGGCAAAATAAAATTTTTCCCGCTTTTGAACGTCTACGTACAGTGTGCCAATCTTACACTGTGTGGGCTATTTGCCGATCGTCGTCAGCAGGCATACAGAACACAATATAAACTCACAACGAACGATTTTTTATTCACATAATAACATAGCAACAAGAAGCCCAGCTGTCGCTAGAGTGGACCGACCGTACCATCTACATCCAAAGACTAGCGTCCGACTTCCGGTCGCCGAAAGAAAGCGATATCCCAGAGTGATCGCAGCCACATACTCGCTATGGTGACGCTGCTATAGTCAAATCCTACAATCAACGATATCATTAAGTAATTCGGCGATGTCTACCGGCAACAACTTAGCATAATTGCGGCCAAACCGCTTCAGAGAGAGACATAGTTACTACTGACAGTCAATAGGAACTCATGATCGCCGTATTCTACAGTATTATCGCTATCTTCCTACGACGTACCGTTTAGCCACAATACCTCACGAATAGCATACCAGAGTGCGTAATGACTTTTTAAGGTCATCCAAGGTCGATGATTTTCATGTCATTTAAAACGGCTTATGCGATTTTCTATTAGTAATTAATAGCAACTCTGACCTTATCTGTCACCGTTTCTGAGATATGACGACTTATCGGTTGAAAAAACGTACATTTTTATGCCAGTTTCTGTTTAACCCAAAATTTGAAAATGTTCCCCTTCTAAGTAATCACTGAAATTTTGCAAACGTCGCACCTGTCTAATTAATCATGAAATAAGTTTTCCAATAAAACTTACCTTTTAGCCACAATAGGCCTACATGCGTAACAGACGACAGACAACGACAGACCCTAACAGTCGGCCAAAAACGAACAATATAAAAACCGAAAATCATCAAAAATTAACGAAATAACAAAAATCTTTTTTTGCTTTTTGGCTTCTTTTAACCTGCAAAATTATTTGATCATTACAACTACCGATGTCTAACATAACCAGCGGCGACGTGGATTTAAAAAGTTGGGGCGGGAAGTTGTAATTTTCTTGCAGCAAACAGATGCAAATTCCCGACAGAAAACTAAGATATGGGTGTTTGAATGCTCAAAATTTCAGTTTTGCACTTAAATTCCCCAAAATCAGGAATTTTTAGTCCCTACTTTTGTACTTGTAAACGAAAATTTTCCCACAAAAAAAACTTTTTCGACAGGCTACAATTTCAGGGAGTGGGAGATGCTCTGTCTCATGCCAGAACGCCACTGGACTTCACGTAGGCTTATTATTATGCTTAACTTCAATATGCAAGATGTTATAGTTAGGCATAGGCCTAATCGACGACAAGCGTGTGTAGGTCTACACTGTGTCTGAAAAAAGAATCCCCGATTTTATCGATTGTAACTTATACAGGATTATCATATGTTAATATTTTTTCGGTAGGCCTGCAGTATTTCAGGCACAACTGGCCATCGAACAACCAGTCAAGTTCCCACCTCACCCAACGTCTAATATACACTATGGTACCTGTGAAACAAACACAAAACAAGCAAAATATGCAAAAATATTGACAAAAAGTCAATAATTAGTATTTCTCCGAATCTGTGGCCACCACAGCCCTGATCTCAGTCCTTTCGATCACGTCATGTTTGCCTTGTCATGCAGCAACGAGTATAGGCCTAGCATAATATATACGCCGTTAAGAAAATTCGATGAACTCAAAAAACGATGATTGAAGTCTGGAGCAGAACATTATCGACACTGCTATCAACGCAAGGAAAAACAAAAAAATGAGCTAATAATCACGAGACGCGCGAAAGGCTATAGCAGTTCCAGTTCAGTAGGCCTAGTTTAGCTGAAAATTGGAGTGTTCACGCTAAGTTAATATACAAATACCAAATTCTCTATCTGCATCGCATAACGATAGTTTCGTGGCGCCACCTTGTGAATGATATAAACTTGTGTCGCAGCCCGAAATCGCCAAAATCCATAAAATTCCCTATTTTGGCGTTGAAGGTCATTCAAGGTCATTAAATTTGGCGGCAATCAAGATCCAGTGTACGACTTACTATTAGTGATTAATAGTAACCTAGGCCCTATCTCGCACCGTTACTGAGATGCAGCGACTTATTGGCGAAAAATCGCAAATTTTGCCCACCCCCCTCTCATTTAGTGCCTTCGTTCGGGGTGACCCCCTTCGAATTTATAGAAAAGCTTTACGGTTCCTGAAACTAGAGTCTTCCAGGCAGCCGAAGGTAAAGATTTGGGGATTCTAGCGTGCACCGCTTTTGGCTTTTGACTGATCCACCCGTGTGACAGACAGACGGACAGAATTGAGATGGCTATGACGCGCTGAAAGCAGTAGCTGCTTTCGCGCGTAAAAATCTGCATGCCTGTATTCGCACAAAGGGCCGATATTTCACTTATTCATTGTAAGCACTTGGACACTTAAACAATTATTAGCTAAACTGTCAGCCAAAATAACACAAATGAAAAATCTAATAAGTAGGCCTAGTCGGCTAGTCATGTAGATTGATGAGATATTGTCACTGGCTGAGGTTTACAACTGACAGTGATATACAACACATGCGACTTAAAGCTGATTTGACTTTCAGGAAAAAATAATTAATTTGTTGACTAAATTCCAGCGGTATTCGATAAAATCAAATTGAATTCGAGAAACAGCAAAAGCTTGAAGGCTTCATACAAGACTGTATGAATTAAGTGACAATTCTATTGACTATCCGATACAGGTGTCAAGAGCATACTAAACGTTTTGTACTAACTGTGGTTGTTTTGTTTCAATATTGCTTCAAGGCGAATTGTGTGGTTTTTATCTGATTAAATTTTATCATATGCACCTAGTAATAAAAAATGACGATAATGATGATCGTCAGTGAGGCTAGATGCAGCAGGCTACTGGACGTAAGCTAATGCTTCCTATTTAATCAAAGTTTTTTTTTCAAATTTTAACATAATGTTTACATAGGCCTATATCAATAGTATGACAACTGGCGAGCGAAAGATTGTCGTAAACGAAATCACGTAATCAATCAATCAATAATTGTTTAGGCCTACTTAACCCAGCTGTTCAGTTCAATAATGCAGTTGGATGTCACGAACGCGACAAGAAGTGACATGTCTACGAAGCAGCTGCTCTTAAAACTGCCTTTCAAACCTTGTCTACAAACGTCAAATCATAAAAGCTGCTGAAAAAATCTGACAATAGCTACCCATAATCTCCTCCGTCGGAAATTTGTAGTGTCTGTCGAAAAATCGCAACTCACTGAGCAGCCTAAATTTTAACGCACCACGCTGTTGGCAGTGAAACTGCTGTATTTTCAGTTTCATACTCACCGCGTGTTTATCAGAGTAACTGCTCACAGTGTGGCCATATTTGGTGTGACTCGCAATCAGCTGATGTTCGGTGAAACAAATGCAACGTGTGTCACTTTCGATTTCTTCAATAGCTCTGCAGTGTGTTTCGCCGAGTCACGCACGGTCAGTAAACGGCCCATAACCGGTCAGCCTCTGTCTATATATAGACCTAGTTAGTTAGCCTACAGATTAGGCCCTGCATGCAGGCTACAATTGCACCTTCAATAACGCCCATGGCCCCACACAAAAACTGAGCTGAGACAACATCGACGAGCGAAACAGCACAACCCGACGTCGAGTTGATTTTGCTCCACAATAGGACTTGACAAAATCTTAACGCGCGAATACAATACAATATTCGTTTAATTCAAGCGTAGACAGACCGCTACGTGGGTTACAATGAATTACGCAAGTGTTAACAGTGTGTAGGTTACAGGATGAAGGTAAAGCGCAGTAGAACATAATATGCAGTTTAAAAATCTAAAAATAGTAAAATAAAATAAACAAAGAATAATGAAATAAGTGTCGAAATAAGTACAACCGTCTTCAAAAATATAAATAAATGCCTAATCGTTTATTAAGAGATTACAGGGAGTCAGTTCAGCATTACTTGTTATGAATATGCCGTACGTAGGCCTACTTAGCTATCATCGAGGTGTCTGCTTGGCTGGGGGCCTATGCCAGGCCCTGTCTGTCACGCAGGCGCATTTTGTCAAAACTACGAAAGCCTGCAGGGAAACCAAATCTTCACCGTCGGCTCCGTAGGCCTTAAGGTACAAAAAAGTAAAGTCAAATACTTTCTAAGCTTATATTGCTTCTTACTCCTTAGCCTATACGTGAGTCCAGCGCTTTGCAATCTCAGAACTGGCAGCTGATTGGCATAAGCTAACGAGCCCTACAACAGCGTACTATGCGGCCTTTCGTCGTTTTGACAGAACGCGGGTGCGTGCGTGACAGACGTACAGACGGACAGACACCTCGACGATAACCAAAACAAGGCATCTGCTCTTGTAAGCGAACAACTGGACCCGCGGTTTGCAGCTAGCAGACATACCACCGCCCCAATCAGCCACATTAGGCTTTCATTTCATAGCCAGAAAGCTACTGCTCACTTCCCCCACCCCGCTGAGGCCCTGAGGGTAGGAGGCTGAACACACAATTTGCAAATAACCGCGTTTTGATTAGTGCCAAAACTAACGACCTTGGATGACCTTGAACGGCCATTATGCCCTCCACGGCATCAAAGATACTGTTAAGCGACATACGTACGTGAAAAAAAAACAAAGCGATCGTTCGGCATGTTCTGGTCAAACTATCGATTCGAGATTAGGCCTATGTTTCATCTTCGTCTTGTGTCACTGGGCTATTCACCAAATGGCCGTGGCATTTTATTCGTTGTCACTCACCAGATGGAGCCACTAATACTCTACCGGTAGGCAATAAAACGGCTACAGTTATCTAAACAAATCTAGTAGACTACTAAAGCACATACCCGTTTAATCTTTCGTCGTCACCATATATGAAAATAGCCCAAAAAACTACAGTGTCTCAAGAAGCCGTCTCACATTAAAAGCAACACGCCTAGTACTTCGTCTATCCAGGCTCAACTTGGATTCAGTTTGTCTCAACCATAGGCCTGCTTATCTCCTCTAAGACAGGCTTTGCGAAAAAATACTAAAATAAAAAAAGTAATTATCGTGTACATATTATTATGCGGCGGTCTTAATAAACCTATTTTACAGTTACAGCCCGTACCTCTGTCTGTCCGTCTGTCCGTTTCGTTCCTGCTCTTGTTGGTTTAAAAAGAAAAATGCGCACAGAAACCAAAACTTGTGTGGAAAGTTTCCCAGGGGAGACGTAACCGGTATGCCAATAATCAGTTTTACAGGTCAAAAGTCAAAGGTCATGCAGGCTTAGAGTTAGGATTAAGGCTGCGCAGTTGTAGGCGGCCCGCTGACGGCCGTGTAAAATGTCAGCACTAGCTGGGACAACATTTTTTGTAGTTCGTTTAAATACTATGTGTTTATAATTTTTCCTGCCTGCGCTTTTTTTCGTTATTATCACCGTGTGCAATTTCAATCGGGCGACCGAGATGGCTGCCTGCGACCACAGAGTTGTAGTAGGCCTAGTCCAGCCGTGACGTCATCTCTGCCAGTGCGACTAGTGACAGGTCTCTTAGCCAGGACAGATTTTCAGTAAAAGGTTTTATAAGGCTTCTAGAGACCTTCTGAGGTAAAAGCTGGGAACCTGATTTGAGCATGCTGAATTCGATTATCTACGACTTTTGCATCTTGAATTGTAGGCCTAAGCCAAAATGCTTTTTTCGAAAACCGCGTCTAAAAGTAACAAGAAGCCCAGCTGTCGCTAGGGTAAGGCCGACTGTACTTGTTGTCATTGACCTTAAAGGTCATCAAAAGTCGATGATTGTTATGTTATCTGAGAGGGCTTATGCCACTTCCTATTAGTAATGAATAGTAACCTAGGCCCTATCTCTCACCGTTTCCGAGATGTGGCCACTTACAGCTTGAAACATTCCATTATATAGTGCGTTACGACCTTTCAAGGTCATCCAAGGTCAATGATTTATATGTCATTTGAAAGTTAGTGATCAATAGTAACCTATGCCATATCTCGCACCGTTTAGCCACAGTACATCCGTGACAGACAGACAGACGGACGACGGACAGACGAACAGACGACAATCACGACAAAAGGCCTACCTTTAAGCTTACAGGCCCAAAAATGCGGCTGCCATTTTATTTATGTGAATCAGAAGTTCAACGAAATAAAAATTTGGCTTAAAAACAACCGAGGTAATTGAATTTAACACGCTCAAATTGTGTTGAAAGGGCAGTTTCTCAGCTTTTGTCCCCAAATGCCTCTAAAAGTCACATTTTTTTCAGAAATTTTTCCTCATTCTGATCAACTTGACGGCGGGTCTGACGTAGCCCCACGTACGGGTGAAACGAACAAACTGCAACTGTACAGCTGGCGACATGTAGTTTAGCCACAAAGCTATACCTTTACTTGCAAAAAATGCAAAAGAATAAAAAAAGGAAAAATATATTCGCGAAACACTAAAAACACTATTATCAAGCAGCGTGCAAAGCAGTTAAAGCGATCGCGTTACGTGACACAAAATAAGTCTAACAAGGTAATCCTGCACCGCTCAGTAATTTTTACCGCCCCGTGCATACATACACCGTGACTCAAAAAAACAGTCAAAATTGTTTTTCTCATAACTTTGTTAAATTTTTACCAACTTTGATAATTTTTGGCACAACGATGGCAAAACGATAGAATTATGTAAGGTGGACGTATTTTCCACCTCACCTAATTTATGTCAACGAACTACTGAATTTAAAAATCACCATTACACAATGTCAGAAAAACTCTGCTAACTGTGTAATGGTAAAGTGTACATTTTTAACTTGTGATTTGTGCTGTTTTATATCTACAACCACGATGTCACCTTTACACCGTATATAAACTAAACAGTTTTTACATAAATTTTTGTGTAAACGGCGACAAATGCGTCTGTGGCCAAGTCTACAGTATGTAGACCTGTCGACTAGAGTTAGACTGACAGTGAATAATCGCTATGTGACGTTTCTATGGGAGCGAAAATTCAAACCCTTGAGTGGGCGTGGGGCGCAGGACGTCGTCCAGGCTGGATTTTGCCCCGAATTTCTAGTTTTGCCTTTCCTCCTCTCCCTTCTAGATCAAAAATTTGTACGTGACGGTTTGTGGCGTTTTCGTAGACGTTATGTATAAGGTTCAGATAGCGACTTTGGTTCATGTACAGACTGGACGGCGCGTAGAAACTGCCGTAACGTTTCAGGCGCGATTTGCCGTCCAACGAGACGCCTTTTGCGATTAATCGTTCGATGTCGGTGGTGTTGAGTTTGGCAAGGTAGTTGCCCGAGCGTGGAAAGTCTCCGCTGCGAGCGGACGTGAGTGTGACGCGTATTGCGTCGACGTCGACGCACCAGGAACAGTGCCAACCTGCCAAGTCCTTACCTCCACCCGCGCCCGCCGTCCATTCTTGCACTCGCACCCGATCACCGAACATCATCTCGTACATCTGGACAAACCACGATCTGAACTATAGTCACGGTTATGTCTACAGGATAAACCGAATTAAAATATATCAACACACAAATCACGATATCTGTGTAATGCACAAATATTTTTGCACCAAATTTTCCCGTTTATGGTTTTATCTATACGTAATAGTATTAGGCCTAATATTTTAAACGTACACACGACCTAAATTAACAAACTGGCGTACTGGTAGTTCTGGAATTCGCAAAATTCATTTTAAAGTTTAAGAAAACCTGACAAAAGTTTGACAAAAGTTCAACAAGTAATAAAATTTGGAAAAGCTAAAATGCAGAGTACGCGTTCAAAATCCACATTCAATGAAAATTGTTATCACCGGACGACTTTAGCAATATCCCAAAGTTAGTTCCATGCACAAAAGTTTGCAGTACTTCAAGTGTCGTAGTCAATCATACTCAAATTGTCATCTAAAGACCAGTCAATAATGTCATAATAACACGAAATCTGAGCTAACGTTTATGAGACGCGCGACGCAGGTTGTCGCGGTCTATACGCAGTAATTTTGACTAAAAATCACTTTTTGAATGTGCGACGCAACAAAAAATAACAAAAAAAATCACCAACCCCCTAGCGTTTACGTTCGTTCAAAATCATCGATGTCCGTACTCCTGGAAAGCTTGTCAGCAGTGCCTGTTACGATCAGCAGCAAATCTGACTTTTCAGGGGGTAGCCCTATTTGACGTGCGCGTGCCAAGGCCTCCATGGACTCAGCGAGTCGAGACTTGGACTGTTGAAATATACGTTTAATGCTAAAAATTTTGTCTGCAAATTGTCTTGCTCTATCGCTAGCGATTTCGGAGCAATTCACACTTGAAATGTGTGTCGAAGCATAGCTGTACATGCTACCTGTACGTCGGACTTGTGTTGCTGCATAAAGCTGGTGAATGATCGGAGGTCGTGGATCTCGTAGCGGAAGACGTAGACGACCATTGCGACCGTCATCACGGCGCACAACGAATGCGTTCTGAGAAGCCAGGGGCGGCGTGCTGCTGAAACGCCCCAGTAGAACCCGTACACCGACCAGCGGTAGTTGAGAACCACCGACTCAGAATATCCCTCGTGCCACTTGTTATAAAGGCCGTATCAACATTAAAATCGGCCAATGTTTCACGGAGCGCCTCAAAATGAAAGTGGCTTTACTTTAGCTGGACCACTTTGTATATCGGCTAATACAGTACACCGATCTCACGGCTGAGCCTGCTAACTATAAAGATTATCGTTCCACTCGCAGCTCAACAGCAGTCAAAACTTAACACGAAATTTAGCCATCGCTCGGAGAACAGGGTGACAGACAGACAGCGTTGATCCGTAGAAACCAGAATAGATTGGTAGAACTGCTGCCAACATAGAAATCAACTACGCCGCTCTGGTGCGTATTAGAAATAACTTTTCCCAACTTTGCGTCCGAGCTAAGCAGCTACACAAATTCATCGCTATTAACACACCTGAGAAACGACAGCAGCTGACGACGTGGCAGCTCGTCAGCGTCAGTGAGCACTAGAAGGTCGTCTGCCTTGAGACCACCCAACCGACGCAGCCCGTGAGTTCCGAGGTAGTTGCGGTGCAGAGCTTCGGTCACCCGACCGTCCTTGCGAGCCTTCGCCGGGAAATGATCCAGAAAGATGTGGACCACCTTCGCGGCTACGTTCTGCAAGAACGTTCCGTTGCGCAGCCGTTCGAGTAAACGGAGCGGTTTCGGCGTTCCGCGGCGGGTGTAGTTGGACTCGAGAATCAGGAAGACGTCGACGACGTCGGCGAGTTCGGCGAGGCGAAGTTCGAGCATGTCGAACTCGACGTTGAACGGAAAAGCGTAGATGACTCGACGCGGTTGAGAGAGTAGCCGCAACGCGTCCTTGGATCATGGCGTCGACGAGCGACTGATGAAGCCCGGCATACTACATGCGCTGCCGAACCAGTCGACTTTGCACGGACAGCCGTCGTCAGCTGTCACTTGTCTACCGCGCTTCTTCTCATTCAGCCCTTCGACGAAGCACGTCCTGTTTCCAACCATCCGCAGCGCCCGCCTGGCTTTCGAGTCATCATCAACCGTCACATTGAACAGAACGCCTGATCCGCCGCGATCTTGGAAGATGAAAATCTTTTTTTCAGCAGCCGACGCGGAGTCGGCTGTCATATCAAACAAATGAGGCAATTCCGTCAAAGTCTTGTTCGTCGTCTGGACAAAGTCAGAGTTGCGAGTGGTGGTAAAAGACGTCGTGATGGGGTGGTCGCTAACAGCAGCTGAAACGCTGGCGATGTCTGCAGCTTCGACGACGAATGTCACTGACATGGTGAGACGTCCAAGCCTGACTAACTGGACTCCCACGACAACGCTCAACAGCGTCGCGATAACGAAACGTTTGCGGTTGCCGTGACCAAGTCTTTGCCGCAGGAATCTACTTCCGGTTTTCAACGGTGTCAAGTGATTCATCTCGTACCGTGAAACGTGTGATTTTGTCGGTTAACGCACCACATTAAGACCGCACGCTGCACGACAGTCAAAAAAGTTGACAGTCAAAATGTTGGCATAATAATTTTACCAAATGTTCACAGAATTTCGAAATTCGTTTACTGCCAGGCCCATTTCCGGATAATTAAGCCGCCCTGCTGCGGTAGCTAACAGTGGCGGTCTTGTGTTTTACTGTTAATGCTACTTTTTTAATTCGCCACGCGATCTCCGAATTCCCTTGATTGATCTTCCAGAAACTGCCACATGATCGGTAGTGAATTCAGTTTTATAATCCTTTCAAGAATTGGCGACTAAAAACGAGCCAAATTCGGCGCGATTTTAAACAACTTTAAATTTGATCGCACATATCACCAAGAACAATGACAGACGTTGATTCATTAACAAAAAAAGTTGAAAAGTGCATGGACTCTTGAGTCTAACCACGCAAAACGAACTTAATCGGAAGACCATATTTCAGCCCATAAAGGTTGCTGCCCCCTTAAATTTTTTTACATGTACCAGTCAATGACCAACATACACGGTGTTTCATAAAAATAAACTCCTTTTTCTTTCTTTCATAATTCAGTAACATGATGATCAGTTTACATGAAATTTTTTTACAAGTTGTAGCTGAACAAATACTAACTCAAAATATCTCAACAAAATTTGGCTGTTAATTAAATATTTTTGCTAGTCGTGACGTAACGCAGACGTCATAATGTGTCGTGAATATAAGCTTGTATGTCTCCACTGGTGTGTCAGTTACTACCCTATAGACCTACCTATGGTAAAAAATCCGGTTTGTTGATGACAAATTCAAGTTTTATAGTTGCAACTGAAAAAAACTGGCAAAGTGATCGCATTGACGTGTCTGTGGGAATAGTTTGAGTTTCACATGTTCGAGCAAGACAGTGCACCAGCACACAGCGCTTGCGAGATACACTGTGTCTCAAAAAAAACCGGACCCCTGCTAC
>Ga0209671_1003971_pt1 | contig 14464 bp, 5 predicted proteins | sample WorMetHERISLAND2_2_FD_187401 | JGI IMG/M metagenome (GOLD analysis project Ga0209671, IMG submission 187401) | Marine gutless worms symbiont microbial communities from Max Planck institute for Marine Microbiology, Germany - Olavius geniculatus... | ecosystem: Host-associated > Annelida >... | reverse complement strand
CAATAAAGACTTGGAGCACACGTCGTGCACGTGTAAATTTTTTATTGAAAAAAGTCTATAACTTCGTTGTTTTTCAACAGAATCATACTTTACTTGGCAGTTAAATGCAGAATGTCTCGTTAAATAAAGCTGTAAAATTTCACATTAAAATCCCAAATGGTTGCTTAGAAAACGGCGAAAAAATTTAAGGGTCCAGTTTTTGCCGCACCCTGTAGATAAAAACTTCCCCTATTTTTGATATACACCCTCAACAATACTCCCCTCCTTTATTTTTAGTGGGCGCAAGCTGCGTTTACCAGGTACAGGAATAGAGTTTACTAGGCAAATATACAAAATCGCGTTTTATCTAGTTATTTAATTAAAATATACAACATTAACGAGACGTCACAACTTTTTGTACAACTTTGCCGAATGATCGAGGCGCCTGCAGGCGCTTTTTTCTACGTTGCCTAAATTTTCTAAGTCGAACTCACGAAAAACAAGGAAAATTAGACTACCATTTTTTAAATGATAGGCTTACGAGTTACACAAAGTCGTCAGGAAAACTTAAGAATATGTCGCGTACGGATAACTACGTCGCTGACTTAGAAATGACTTAAGAAAATTGTTAAGAGTTAAGAAAAATATCAAAAATTTTAGTACGCTGATTTAACCCCCAGAAAGTCATGCTTATCATCGCCTGGTCACAATGTCATTCAAACTGGCTTAACCTGGAGGCCGGGTTCCTGGATTCAGAGTTCGTGAACCCCCGCCCCTTGCAGACACTTCTATCGGGGCTCTTTCGTCGAGGGTTTTTGATATCCATCATCTGCATGAACTTGTGTCAATCGTTCGAATGACAAACCACAGATCGATTACTACTAGTGATGACTCGATATCAGGATTTCAATTTCGATACGATATCGATACGATATTTTACAAAATATCGCCATAACAATATCAACATCGATATTTTTAAAATAAAAAGTATGTAAATCTTACACAAGCACGAGAACAAGCAAGGCATTATGCTTAATAAAAACGTGTTTTGGGGTAAACTTATAATACGAGTGTAATTAAATTACGATTCTATTACCTGGCCGCATCTGTAATTTTTTTCCAGTCACGCAGTGTAATAAAGAATCTGTAGCAAATATTGCGAAAATATTTAAAATACCGTGATAGTAGGAAGAAGTTGATATATCGAAAAACTCAATATTTATTTCGACGTTATAATACGATACGATATATGGTTATTTTCGATATATCGAGTCATCACTAATTACTACGGCAGCTACCTTTAGATCTGTCGGATATAATACGTCAGATTTCCATCGTTATCAGCGCGAAAACCACCCTGCCGACTGGTGGCCTGGAGAAGCGTCTATGACAGGATGCTTCTGCTTCTGCTGCTAATGATGATGATGGTTAATTACTGATGATGGCTCTCGTCATTGCGCTACTGCTCTGCACTGGAGCTTCGCTACTGGTAATTATTAATTATAATATTATTTATAATTATCATTAATTACATTTAAGCATTATATTGTTTTAACGGATTATGTCCCGAACGAATCAGATGCCCATAATGGCAAAGAATTATTTAGACCAAACGTTCACGTATAGCGAGCTTACTATTATGTCAAACTGTTCGGTTTTTACCGCCCCATGCATGCATAGGACGGTATTGCGAATAAAATAATTGCGTTTGTCTGTCTGTCCGGTGTAACGTTAGTCAATTCTGTTCACATCGGTTGGGATACGATTAATTAGCCCAATGACACAGCTCCGGGTGTGCAAAGGTTTAACAAACTAGTTTAAAGGAAACATCTTCACATTTGGGGTTGAACCTAGGTAAGGCAAAAAATGGGCGATTTTCAACCGATAAGTCGCCGTATTTCAGAAACGGTGACAGATGGGGCCAAGACTGCTAGGCCTTATTGATCACTAATAGGAAGTCGCATAAGCCATTTTACGTGGCACGAAAATTATCGACCTTGGATGACCTTAAAGGGTCATTGCGCACTCTGCTATGGCAATCGAGCGTCTGTCGGAGCTCGCCAAGAAAATTTCAAAGACGATAGACCCATACTTTCAGCGGAAAAAAACATAACCCACTGACTCTACTTTCAGGCAGTAGGCTATATGAGGACGTTCATGAGAATTCTGTGGCAAGGGGCTCAAACGACAGTGGCGTTATCGAAAACGCGATTTTAGTCACTTCAAGCCAAGACATCTACGGAACCTTTACAGCTAAAGCCAACATAAGTTTTTATGGCGATAATACGAGTAATAATAATAATAACGTCGTCAGTTGTAAGGCGCTCAATGTCAGCGAGCTGAATCTGAGGGGCCGGCAGTCGGCAGATGGATAGTGATGGGCTATAAGCTTAAACTGAGTAGGTAAGTTTTGAGTTGACGTTTGAAGGTTGAATGGGAAGTGCAATGTCAAACTGACAGAGGGAGTATTGTTCCAAGTGTTAGGAGCTTTACGGGAAAAGGCTCTTTTGCCAAAATCTGCGTTGACGCGAGGCCTGTCAAGAGAATATTGATCAGCGGAGCGTAGTGCTCGAATAAGTGTATACTGATCCAGTAATGACCTCAAGTATATGGGTTGATTTGTGCAAAGTGTTTACAGCCAGTTTGAAGGTGATGCGTGAGTGAATGAGTAACCAATGCAGTTCTTGTAAAAGATTGTTAAACATAATGGGGTCACGAGTTTGACCTTTTGGGGTCACGTGACGTCATCGGTCATCGGTCACATCGGTCACGGAGCTGTGTCCATTCGACTCCCGGGGCCGAGTTCCTATGGGTGGTTCATAGTGGCCATGCGTCCATCCGGCACCGTTACGGAGATATGGTGCCTCAAATGTAATTGGGTCACGACTAAATAAAAGTCTGACAAATCCTTTCCCTCCTTTCCTTATTTTACCCCCAAATTTTGAAAATTTGCATTACGGACTATGGGGACTTCAAAGCGGTATAACTCGGTTCCCGTAAAAGATAATAATTGTGCGCTGTGTTTACCTACCCCCCTATTTTTGGGGTCGAGCAATCTTACGTTGTTATTTAAATTCACCTCATATTCAAAAGTTGCAAAAATTTGCATTACAGCCAGTGGAGATTTCACAGCGGTATAACTCGGTCCCCGTAAAAGATAATTGCGCGCTGTTTGCACCTACTCCCTATTTTTGGGCTTGGGCTATCCGACGGTGTCATTTAAATTTCTCTTCTGCCGACCCCTGTTGCCATGACAACGAATTTTAGGACAAAGTTGACTATAACTCGGCCCCCGTGAAAGATAATTGCGCGCTGTTTGCACCTACGCAGCTGCTAGGCTACATAGCGTGGCAATGGGACGGATAGTTCGTTCCACAGAACGTATTTCTAGTAGACCTGTAAGCGAGAACATATAGCGAACGATCAACGGGACGAGCGATAGCGAGCGAGATTTTTTCCGTGAGCGAACGACAATACATACGAGCGAGTCGAAGCGAGCGAAATTTAAAACGGCGCATGATTTTTTTACGCGCGACAGGATGTAATGCTTTACGCATTTTAGCTATCGTCGAGGCGTCTGTCTTATTGTGTGTCTGTCCACTCCTTCACACTCTGCGACTGTATCAAAACGGTGCAACTAGTATCACAAAATCTTCATCGTCGACTGCCACAATTTAGCCTCTAGACCTACTTTCAAGATCCGTAAAGCTTTTCCAGAAATTCCACAGGGGTCATCCCGATTCAGTGCGCTAAATGTGTACTTGAGTAGGGTGCGAAATATTGGCGATTTTGAGCCAAATATAAGTCGCTGTATCTCATAAACGGTGAAAAATGGCCGAGTTTAATATTGATCACTAATAAGAAGTCCCACGTTTGATTTACACAAAAATCAATGACTTTAAACGACCTTGAAACCCAAAAATAGAGGGTTTGAGGTCGATTGTTCCACGCCTAGGTTGACTCACGGTTTGCTAACCAGAAATTAACTTAACCTCTCTGGTTAACCTCGCGCACATTGTTTCACGCCAAATTTTGACGTGAAACAAAGCGCCACGTGTTAAACAGGATAATTCCCCCGAGTTTTAAGTTAATCTCGTGGTCAACTGTAACCCATGCATGGAACAGTCGACCCTTGGTGATTTTTTGCGTATTTAGACATCTATAGGCTCTAGCGCACATATCAAAAGTGAATATTGCGCCGAAGGCAACATGCATAAGTTATGAAATTTTTAGCATTAAACAAAGATTTGGCCGTTTAAGTATCGACCCCTAAATTTATGGAGACTTCCACCACTTTTACCTTGAGTATCACACATTTAAATGTGAAGTACGCCAACTATGGAATCGACCTCGACGTGATTTGATGGAGATCACATCTCCTGCAAAAAATTCTGAAATAAAAAAAACTACTTAATTTACAAGGTAAGACAAAATAGTAATCCACTGTCGTATTTTGCAAAGTTTTAAGCAACCACATATGAATTTTCCGACGGAACTTAACAATTTCGAAATTTAGGCCTACCTACTAGCGAGCGGGTAAACGGTTGGTGAGTCGCTTACATGTCTAATTTATAGTTTGAAATTTAAAAAAAAACTTTAACAGTCTTGTTTTTAAATTGTTTGTTTGTTGTTAAATTTTCTACATAATTATTATATTTTACTTTATTTTGTAATCGTGATGTTTATTATTTTATCTCGCGATAATTTATGAAAAAAACTGTGTGGTTTATAATTTTTTTCCTGGGTCGTACAAATCAAATTTAATTTTATATTTTAATCGCGATTTCTATGTGTTGTCGTCGCGGCATTTACTTCACAAAAACGATGTTACATGAAAATAATGTATACCGAACCAGAATGTTTTTTAAGTCTCAAAATGTGTTTTGTTTTTGTACACTGAAACATTAAAAAACCTTCAAAAACTTAGAAGTTCTTATTAACGCACCACCAAAAAGTAATTTCAAAAACTTGTTTTTTAACTTTCGAGGAACCCTTTGGGAGCTGTAGTTTCCCATAATGTCATATTTGACAATCATAAAATTGTATTGTATTGGATACAGTGTATGTAAATGTATAATTGGAACTAAGTCTTGTGGTAATACAGGCTACACCGGCAAATGCATCTGACGGAAACGACGCAAAAGTTGAGCCACCAGGTAACGAGAATTATACGGCTGTGCTAGCCGAGTAACTTATTATCCGAGTACTCGGCGAGTAGCTTAATTAGGCCGCCCTAAACGATAGTACTGTTTTGGAAGGCCTTATGCTTTACTGGTGTTTCTTTCTTTTTTTCGCCACGAGATTTCCGAGATCCGTCGGCCGATCGCCGCGAAATTTTGCCGCATGACGAAAAGTGTGTTCGATTTTATAATCGCCCTTTAAAAATTTTTCTGGAGGGCGAACTCAGAAAACTTAGTGAACCTGGGTTCACAAGTAACAAAGTTCTGTTGTCTCATTTCGAACCACCCAAGTTCAACATTGCGCTTGCTATATAGAATAATGCAATTGCGTTCGGCCACGTGACTTTGCTGCGAACGGAATTTCAACCCTTTAACTGTCTCCAAATCGGTCGTACGGCGCCGGGCGGCATCACGCTAGGCTTTGCCCTAAATTTTTAATTTAATTAGTTTTTGAGTACTTGTATAGTAGAAACATAATTAAAGTTGAATTGTAAAGGTTAAATTGTTACAAACCTGCGATAGCAAATATACATACCTGTAATGTACACGTTGGGCCAAAAATTGGCACTATTTTAAATGTGTTTTTAACTTTATCAAATATTTAAAAAAAAACTTGCAATCATAAGCTAATGCTATAAGGCCTATATGTCATTACACATCACGTGTGTTGCTACACTACCTTGTGTCTTACAAAAGCACAACAACGCCGCGTTTCGTTGATCGCGCAATTGCTCAGTGGCGTAAATTGAGGGCATCGTCCAGCGGCAAGGTGGACACATTGAACATTTTGATGTCACAACTGCTTGATGTGACAATTACTTTAGATAGAAGGCGCGTCAGGCCTGTGGACTTCCGGATGACGTCATGATCTTAGAAGACGCGTCGGGCTTATGGGAGATAAAGCCTAGAAGGCGTGACAGGCCGACAAGGCCTCTGTATTTCCGGCTAGGGTTAGGGTTAAGGTTAGTGTTGGCAAAATGCCAGATCGCTTCCGCCCATAGGTTTTTGGTTTCGGACTACAGTGAAAACCTACAGTTACTGCTCACGCTACAGTGCGAGGCGCCTAGAAACGCGCCTAGTAAGTCACTTGCTTTCGGTCACAACGTCAGCAGTACAAAACGAGCTTAAGGTTAGAAAAGCTGAGTAAAGGATTTGGAAAATGCGTGGGCGGTGGCAGAAATGAACACTTCATGCTACTGCCACTTCCTGTTAGTGATCAATGATCAATGTTAGTGATCAGAACCTAGGCCGTATCTCTCACCGTTTACGACATATGCCCAAATTTGGAAACCGCTACGCTCCAGCTCGGGGCATGCGCTTGATGATGATGATAATGATTCTTGAAAGCTTAAAACGAATGTGACGTCATTGTAACTTATGACGTCATAAAGCGTTTTATATCTGTTCTTCCAACCAGCCTTCGTTCTTTGCAATGATGTTAGTACAGAGTGCTTCAAAGGAAATGAAAAGAAATTTTAGGTGACCATGCTTAATGTGGCACAACTTGTCAGATTGAGAATAATTAAACAAAACTTTATAGTTTATAATGTCGAGATAAACGTGATGCGCGTCTATAATATTGTTTGAACATTTGCAGTTTTTAAAAACTTCAGAAGACGTAAAGAAGGGTAAACATTTTTGGTTTACACTGTACGTGATACATCTGCAGATGACAAAACAGCAAGTGTTACTACAACAACCCCGTGTTCTGGAACTACATGTACTTCGAAGCCAAAAACGTGTAAATCATGTAAGCCGTGTAAATGCGATTGCGACAATGCAGATTCGACCGCAGAACCGCCAACTGAAAAGAACCCGGACGACCACACTGCTTCAACCAGTAAGTAGGCGTATATACTAGCGTATATATGCTAACGTTCATTGTAGCTTTCGAGACAGCATTCCGTTGACCTAGCGTGCATGAAATTGTGTCACGTCTAACGAATCGCTTTCTCTCCGTGACTGAAACTCAAACGCTAGGCTTCGGAAGTAGGCGGTTTTTTCTAGCAATAGCCGGGCTTCTTGTTTTTATTTATTGGGAGATATTATTGCGCATTTTTGTGTTTCGCGTATCTGTTTCTGCTGTACGGATCCGCGCAGTTAGGTATGTACAATGTCTTAGACAACGTCACACTTTGTAACTGATCATATCTTACACAAGTATTAACCGATTTTTAAATGTTTTTATTAGCACATTTTCTGGACAATGAAACATAAAGTGGTTACTGAATATTTCAACACACCGTAACAGTATTGCTACACAACGTAGCGAAAAACAAATGCACAAAAAAGTAACAATAATAGGCAACATGCGTGTTGGAAGATAAACACACTTTATACTAAAATTGCCATAAATGAACTGTACGATGGTACACTGTATAAAACGCGTCTTTGTAGATATTTGATGTGTTGAATGGTGTGTTTGTTTTTGGTCTTCGTGGTTTAGTTGGCCCACTGGTTCACCCACAGTGGTCGGTGTATCGTCACTGCATGAAAAATTATTATTTACAACGATCTTCTGTATGTTAGTTTGAAAACACAAGAAATGTATCAAAACTGAACACTATTTACTTTTAATATACAAATTAGTCGACAACTGCATGCTTTAAAAGATAATTTTTGCATAATAAAATGTATTACTAAAATCTTAGTGATTTTTGTCAATTAAAGTTTACAGTTTTACATGGTAGTGCAGAGACGCAGTTTAGGCGTGGAAAAAAGTGTTTAAGAACAACACTACTGCTACTTGTCCACAGAGTATGACAGAAAAAAATTTGAAATCAGTCAATATTTGCCGAAGATAAACAATCACAAAGTGCTACGTTTATTTTGAGCCCTATGTAGGTTTTACTCGAGTTTGGCAGTGCAGTGCACTATTTGTTGTGATAATCGGACTCGGACTCAGATTTTCGTGACTTCGTCTCAGATTTGATCTCAAACTAAAAGAACTCGACAGTTATATAACTGCAGAGTGTTGACGCACAGATGACGGACCAATAAATGTCGTTACATACCGTAACGTTCCCGACGACGAATCTAGTACCGCTACAGCGAAAACGCCGATTTCTGCAAGTACTTCGAAGTTAAAAACAATAACTACGTTAGTCAGTTAGTAGCGCTGCATTGTACATAAAACTTCTGCATCATGATGAAATTGGCTATTTTATAAGCTAAATTGCGTAAAACAAACAAAATGCATGTGACGTATATAATTATTTCACTAGGTTCAATACAAAATGTGTATTCACCGTTTAAGCATTTGTCTGAGTTAACTTAAACATATTTTTCTATATTTTGACAGTGCTCATGTCACTTGATTTTGTTCAAGAAATCCTTGATAACAATATAACAAAGTTTGCCTTTATACCCCGCCGGAGTTAGGCCAAAATGCTTTGCGATGTTTGCCACGTAGTCACGTTTTGCTCTTGCAAGACGCGAAAAACGCCACGTCGTTGGCATGAGGTTCACACGTCTGTCACGAAGCGTTTTTGGCAAGCTTGGCATAACGTAAATTTCGAAAGGTGCTCCGTTGAGTTCTTATATTAGATGATGACTCACCATTTAAAATATGACATTTAATGACTTTATCCAAAAATCTGTGTATTGAGTGAAGTTGATATGTAGAATTATTATTATTACAAAAAGGACTTATTAAATTTAAAGGAATTGGTCTAGGGGATTTTGAGGAAAGATCCCCTTATTAAATTTATATAGGTGATTAAGTATGTACGCTACATGGTTTTGTGTTTGCTGCATGGACCCATGCAGTTAGATATGTAGTATTCGTTCTCGAGTCCGGCACTGGAATTGAGTTGCACCCGATTCTTTAGGCCTGTTTTTGGTGACGATAAAATCCAGACTTGTACCCTCGTGACTCGACACACACACATATATACATGTATATATTTGTGTGTGTAAAAAAACTTACCACTTTACAAATGTGTGTAAAAACGATGCGATGATATCAGTCCTCTAAAACAGCAAAAATCATTTGGATAACCGTAAATGGGGCTATGCATATGGCGTCCTTACAAGCTGATTTTAGTTGGTAATCACTAACATGGTCTAAAGTTTTCTTCATTTGATGTTATTTGTTAATACAGGAACAACTAGTACGGTAACGAGCGCGACAGCTGGCACAACAACGACTGGAACGACAGGAACCAGTGGCTCCACAACGTCTGGTACTACAGGAACAACTGATACGATAACGAGCGCTTCACCTGGCACAACAACGACTGGTACGACAGGAACCAGAGGCTCCACAACGTCTGATACTACAAAAACAACGGGTACGATAACGAGCGCGACAGCTGGCACAACAACGTCTGGAACGACTGGTACCAGAGGCTCCACAACGTCTGGTACTACAGGAACAACGGGTACGATAACGAGCGCGACAGCTGGCACAACAACGACTGGTACGACAGGAACCAGTGGCTCGATCACAACGTCTGGTACTACAGGAACAACTGGTACGATAACGAGCGCTTCAACTGGCACAACGACGACTGGTATGACAGAAACCAGTGGCTCCACAACGTCTGGTACTACAGGAACAACTGGTACGATAACTAGCGCTAAACCTGGCACAACAACGTCTGGAACGAAAGGTACCAGCGGCTCCACAACGTCTGGTACTACAGGAACAACGGGTACGATAACGAGCGCGACAGCTGGCACAACAACGTCTGGAACGACAGGTACCAGAGGCTCCACAACGTCTGGTACTACAGGAACAACTGGTACGATAATGTGCGCGACAGCTGGCACAACAATGACTGGAACGACAGGAACCAATACCTCCACAACGTCTGGTACTACAGAAACAACTGGTACAATAACCAGCGCTTCACCTGGCATAACGACGACTGGTACGACAGAAATCAGTAACTCCACAACGTTTGGTACTACAGGAACAACGGGTACGATAACGAGCGCGACAGCTGGCACAACAACGTCTGCAACGACAGGTACAAGAGGCTCCACAACGTCTGGTACTACAAGAACAACTGGTACGACAACGAGCGCTTCACCTGGCACAACGACGACTGGTACGACAGGAACCAGTGGCTCCATAACGTCTGGTACTACATTAACAACGGGTACGATAACGAGCGCGACAGCTGGCACAACAACGACTGGTACGACAGGTACCAGTGTCTCCAGAAGATTTTGTATTTTTTGATTAAAATTTTGTTTGCTCATTTTATGTTCCAGTTTAAAAAAAATGCTTTACAGCCTATGGGGACTTCAAAGCGGTAGAACTCGATTCCTGCAAAAGATAGTTGCGCGCTGTTTTGCCGACCTTTTATTTTTGGGTTTGGGCCTTCTGACGGTCTCATTTAAATTTCCTCTCTTCCCATAACTCCCTGTTGCCATGGTAACTAATCGTTATTATTCAAAAAAGTTGACTGCTCACAGCTTTATTAAAAGGCTTCATACATCCCTATGTTATACATAAGTTTTCTCTTGCACCGACGTTCATTACCCGAACGGAAATATTCTAAAAAACATTTAATATAGCTGTTTGTCATCAAATCAAACACAAAAAATTTTGACAATTAATAGTCGACTGAAAAACAGCACAATTTAGCAAAAGTTCGAACCTAAAAACGACACCTACGCCAGCGACTAAGTAACGCTGCAGTGTACCATAAAAATTTTACATCATGATAAAATATACCATTTTAGGCTAAAATGTGCAAACCAGACAAAATGCATGGTGACGTATATAACCTATTTCAGCAGGTTCAATGCGAATTGTGTACTCATCGTTTGAGCATCCGTCTGAGTTAACTGAAACATATTTTTACATATTTTGACAGTGCACATATCATTTCATTTTGTTTGAAAATTTTAGACAACAGCATCACTAAGCCCAGAATTCTTAGATGCAAAACCACGGCGGTGTGCTGTCTTTAAGAACGACTCAATTTTAGCAGAAAGTTTACCAGTCAATGTAGTTTGTGGCTGTCCTCATTGCTACCTACGAACGCTGTGTTTCTGTTGCACAGATGACGACGGCGACAAACCAAAGCAGTGTTCTCCGCCACCTAAAATATCACTGCGGATCTTTTGTATTTGTCCATTCGGGTTAATAATCGATAAGAATGATTGTTCCACCTTTGAGTGCGCCGTACGCCTTCCGTCATACAAAGGCGATCCGCAGTCCAGTCCAAAACAGTGCAACAAATACAAATGGTGTAAATTCGGTTTCAGAAAGGACCGCAACGGGGAACACGCCTGTCATTGCCTTAAAGAGAAAATCCAGTGCGTAGAGTATTTGAAATGTAACTTGAGTTGTGACTACGGATTGAAAAAGGACGAGTTCGGATGCAAAGTATGTGAGTGTCAAAAGCCGTTGACGCCTAAGCATTGCCCACAGCTACCTACTAATGCAAAACAAATTCGGGATTCTTGTCCGTTCGGGGTGGTTATGGACGAGAACGGTTGTTCCACGTTCCGCTGTGAAACCCCGCCGATTAACACCACGTTTTGCGAGCGAAACAAGTATTGTCAGTACGGCTTCGTAGTGGATCCTGACGGCGGCGGGTTCACTTGCGAGTGCCGCCCCAAACCTTGCGATACATGTACTGACAAGGACGACAACGGTAAAGAGAAATCCAGGTCCGCGGAAAAAAAGCCAGACAGCAACAAGGAGACAACGACTAAGAAGACGACCAAGACTAAGAGCGACATTTCCACTCGTTCCGCCAGTAAGTACAACGTTTAAGTTTTCACAATAATATTTTATAATGCAATAGCATTATTCGAGGCGTAGGGGCTAATAAGAGCCTAAGCGCAAAACTTACACAATGCATTTGGCATAGTTTAACATTATGTTGTATTGATTCTTCAGGTTTTTCTTTAGGCCTACTTATATAGTTTGTTTAATAAGTGTGCATTGCTGGATTACTACCTGATCGATAAAGTAAAAAAAACATTAAGTTTTAGGTACTAAGACGCATGTGAAGTCTAAACAAGTTAACAAACAAGAAGCCCAGCTATCGCTAGGATAGCCGACCGTACTGGTTGTCAGTGACTTTCAAGTTCATTCAACGTCGATGATTTTTATTCTATCTGAAAGGGAGAATGCCACTTCCTATGATGCGCTATACAAATTGACGACCTTTACCCTTTAGCTTTATTAGTGATTAATAGTAACCTAAGCTTTATCTCGCACCGTTTAGCCACACTTGCGCGTAACGGCTTTTAAGGTCATCCAAGGTCAATGGTTTTCATTTTATCTGACAAGGCGTATGACACTTTTTATTAGTGATTAATAGTAACCTTGGCCATATCTCTCACCGCTTCTGAAATATGGCCAGTTTTCCGTTGAAAACACACATTTTTACCCCTTCATTCAATCCCGAATTTTAAACTGTCTTCTTCGCACTAGATAGCTGAAATTTTTGCAAGCCAGGTTTATGACACAAAACTTCACGTAAAAATTTTCTACGATTTACCGTTTAGCCACAATACATTTGTTATAGACGACAGACAGACAGATCGACGAACGACAGACAGACAGACGACAACTTGTACCATAAGCTCGACCGTTACATGAGCACGGTCGGCTAATAATGGCTGGGAGGAGAGACTTCTAATAAGCCGCAGTGGCGCGGAGCTCATGTTTATTGCCATGAAGATGGACCTTGGTATTGCGGTAGTGTGGTACTTTTGGTTGTTTCAAGACCATTCTCATCTGTAGTATAGTTACTGTACGCTGATGTAATTATACTCTTCGTCATCAATATCAGATCATTATCATTAGTAATCATTTGTTGACCGTCCGTAGATGGCCATAACCTAACGACGGATTACTTGAAGACTTGCCCGGCCCCATTCATAGACACTATCTCGGCCCATTCACTTCCTGTGAGACCGTCGACATTTTTTTGATTTCGCCGTTTATTATGCCAAATACTTTATCAATATTTTCTGACATTCTGCAAATGAAGCAAAATAGCTGTAAGTTTATTCACACTGTGTCTCAAAAAACGACCCACTTTGTGATTGTCTATATCTTCGCCAAGTAGACCTATAGGCCGATCTTCGAACTTTTTTTACTCGCACACTCTGTGGACAGCTAGCAATATCAGGCTGTCGGGACGCCATCTACACTCTTCGCCAAATGGTTGACAGTTTTGTTAGTAAATACGAAACTGTAAATATTTGTTCAATAGATCTGTCAAAAACTTTGGGGAAAGTAACTTATTTTGCACTATTTATTAAACTTATGAAGAGACAGATTCCAGTGCAGTACTGTTGCTAGATATTGTTGTCAATTTGTTTTCTGGTTTTCTGACGTGTGTTAAATGGAATAATGTATAATGCATACTTGTGCGGCAAGGTTCAGTTCTGTTTCCAATATTATTTAACGTTTATCTGGCAAATACCAGGGGCAGAGGTTTCATTATTCTGTATGCAGATGGCATACTGTTGATTGCAACATCTGTTATATGTTGGAACGTTTGTTGCACATTTGTGAAGACGAGCTAAATTAGATTAATATGTAATTAACTGTGAAAAGTCATGCTGTATTCCTATTGGACCGCGTTGCCATATAGGCCTACCTTGTGCAACTGTGGTTAGTAAAACAGGTAATCATATTTTGTGGTTAGAAGAAATGCGGTATCTACGCGGGTCGCCTGAAAATGCAGGACTGGAAAATGTCGGACAAAATTGCAAGGCTGGAATTTGACTGACTGGCAATGCGTGTTAGAGTTTGACACCCACAGATGAATAAAAGTAGCTGTCACAAGCATTAATTTAATACTGCATGTAGCAACGTAGCCTTTTAATTTAAACGTGTTTATTACATTAAAACCTAGACACTACACATACGTTTAATACCACAGCTTAGGCTACACAGCCTTGCACGTGTAGAATTAACACAATGTCATAATTTACGGATGCACAGTAAAATTACATCACATATTTATGAACTTTAATTCATGTACATTTCACATAGGCCTACTGGTCTACAGAGTCAAGCACAAAGTAAAAATTGAAACAATTAAAATATACGCTAGTATTTATCGTTATAATTTACACGTGGGTAAAATATAAACAAACACAGTCAAGCACATTTACATGTAAAATAAAAACAAATTATGTCACACAGTTAAAAACTTTGATTGACGTACATTTCACACACTGGCCTACACAGTCTAGCACAAAGTTAAAATGCAAACAGACAAAATATACGCCAGTATTTATCATTATCATGTTACAACTGTCCATAATGTTACTCCAATCGAGCATGACGTACTTTGTTTCCACTTACACTGTATTTATCC
>Ga0209671_1003970_pt1 | contig 14468 bp, 8 predicted proteins | sample WorMetHERISLAND2_2_FD_187401 | JGI IMG/M metagenome (GOLD analysis project Ga0209671, IMG submission 187401) | Marine gutless worms symbiont microbial communities from Max Planck institute for Marine Microbiology, Germany - Olavius geniculatus... | ecosystem: Host-associated > Annelida >... | reverse complement strand
TGGAGTGTTAACGCAAGTACAACTTTTGGGGGCACCACCCCCCTTAAAATTTGGGAGGGCAAAAAACGTAAAAAATTTAGTACGTTTTACGACAACTTTCGAGTTTGACCGCGAATATGTTTGGAACCGATGAAGGTAGCGACAAAATCTAAACGGCGTTGACGAGACAGATCCTTTGGGCGTTGAAAAAAAAATTTGTGAAATTCCGTCCTCTACGAACAAAGTTATAAGCGCTCATTTTGACCTACCCTAAGTCGCATTTTTTGGAAGACCATATTTTGGCTCCTAGGGGGTGCTGCGCTTCCAAATTTTTACACGCGCTAGAGAATAGCCAAGTCTTACTAGCGCACCCCTCAACGGGGACGGGGCCTCCCTTACAATTTTTTTTCAAAAAAAAGGTCAAAAATTGGCTTAAATGCAATAAAGGAGCACTTATAACTTCGGAGTTAGGGGATGTAGCCGGATGAAACTTTGGCACTTGATGTGTCTCTAGGTTGGGGTGTTAACGCAAGTACAACTTTTGGGGGCACCGCCCCCCTTAAATTTGGGAGGGCAAAAAACGTCCAAAATTTAGTACGTTTTACAACAACTTTTGAGTTTGACCACGAAAATCTCTGGAATCGATGAAGATAGCGACAAAATTTTTGTGAAATTCGGTCCACTACGAACAAAGTTATAAGCGCTCATGTTGACCTACCCTAAGTCGACAATGCGCGTGCGGCGTATGCCGGTGCATTTGAGTTTGGGCCACGTGACTTTGATGCCGGGGAAATTTTACCCCCCTCCTAATTTTCCCTCAGTCGGACTTAGGGCGCCGGGCAGACTAACGTTGGGCCCCAAATTTCTAGTTTTTGTTTATTTTCTTTTTTCTATTATTTTCTTTGATTGTTCATTAATTAAGTTATTTATTCATTTACTTTTTCATTCATTTTTACGCGCGACAGCAGAATGCTTCGCACATCTTAGCCATCGTCTGGGCGTCCATTCGTCCATCTGTCTGTCACACTCGTGATCTGTATCAAAACGGTGCAAGCTAGGATCACGATATCTTCACTGTGGGCTGCCCCAAGGTCTCTAGTTTATCGTGACAAAATTTTGTGCCACTGGGTGCAGGGGTTTCCCTCGAATGAGGGCATCAAAGAGGGGTACCCCCTAAAAAAGACGTCATTTTGCCGTTATTGGCTCGAATAATGTGAAAACGGTTGCAGATAGGTACATACATGCTGCTTATCATAAGCACTGGTGACAGGCTTTTTGGATTTATCAACATCAATGACCTTGAACGACCTTGAACCCCTCAAAAAAGGGGTTTTTAGTGAATTTTTTGCAATTTTTGGATGCAGCGCACATTTCAACACTGAATTGCGACTAAATGGCTGGAGATAGACGAAGACAACCTGCATATGAAATGTTCAGCATTTAACATAGATTTTAGCAGTTTAAGTCCCGACCCCCTAGATTCAAGGAGACCGGCGCATGCGGGCGTCAAAGACAGCTACCCTCCCCCCCTAAAAAGTGGTTATTTACTGCAATTATCTCGTGTAGCGTTAACGCGGTTGTAAATAGGCACAGACATGCTGCTTATCATAACAAGCACTAGTGACAAGCTTTTTATTGCTGTCAACGTCAATGACCTTGAATGACCTTGAACCCACAAAATAGGGGTTTTTAGTGAATTTTTCTGCGATTTTTGGTTGCAACACACATTTTAAAAGTGAATTGTGCCGAAATGGCTGAAGATAGACCTGGACATTTTTTAGCATAGAACGTACATTTTTAAGAGTCTACAAGTAGTTATTTTACTGCTATTGGCTCGTGTAGCTTGAAAACGGTAGAGACATGCTGCTTATTAAAACAAGCAATATAGTGACAAGCTTTTTATTGGTGTAAACATCGATGACCTTGAATGACCATGAATTTTTAAAATAGGGGTTTTAGTGTTTTTTTTTGCAATTTGTGGCTGCGGCATAGATTTCAAGAGTGAATTGCATCCAAATTGATAGAGTTAAATCAAGACAACCTGCGAATAGGAACTGCTAAGGCTGTCACACGTCTCATGAGCTTTGCTCAAATTACTTGTTTCATTTATTCTCAATCAGTTGAGTGAATGATTAATTGATTCATCTGTTTATATACTCATTCGTTCTTTAATTTATTCGCAGTTTTTTCATTTGTTTATTTCTTAATTTTTTGTGCTCAGTTGTGAAATATTGAACTACAGAAATTGTCTGAAATGGTCACAGTGCGGACTCGGAAATTTTGAGCATGTCAGCTAGGCATGCTGTGTTGACGGCGACCGACAAGCGCTGGAATAGGAACGCAGTTTTACGTGGGTCTGTCGTCATCTCGGTCAATCACAGTTGTGTGCTGATATGAGGAGACAGTTTGTTTTCTTTCGTTCTTATTTTTTTGTTTCTTTTTATTATTCAGTAGTAGTTGTTTTTGTCAGGTGAGAACACGGGGTCTACCCGATGATCACGTTGGTGCAGTTCGTGTGGTTACAATTGAGGGACTGGAAGTGAACATGTGTTGTGGCACCCATATCTCTAACCTTACTCATTTACAGGCTAGTACATAAAAAAACGTGGCACTTTACTTTTGTCCATATCTTTGCCAATTGTGAGCCGATTTTCATAATTTTTCACTGGCACACTCTGCGGCAATTTGCAATAATATGATTATTATATATCCCACCACACTGTAAATGCGTTTCTACACTACCTTGTGAAATATAAATGTACGAAAAAAACTAACGATAATGTCAAACATTTAGATGTATGAATAAACACACTTTAGACCAACATTGCGATGAATAATGTGTATGACTCACAGAGTCTAGTGTTATGCAGATCATTTACCGCAATGTTTCTCTGAAGTGTTTTTTTAAAATTCTACCAAAATGTTTGTTTGTTATTATCGTTATGTATGCATATTTTATTGATATTTCACAAGGTAGTGTAGAGTTGCATTTATGGTGTGGTGGGATATATAATAATCACGTTATTGCGAATTGTTCGCAGAGTGTGCTAGTGAAAAATTTTGAAAATTGGTCAATAATTGCTGAAGATATGGACAGAAGTAAAGTGCCACGTTTTTTATGGCCCACCCTGTAATAGTAGTTGTTGTTGTTGTAGTTGTAGTAGTAGTAGTACAGTTGTTGCAAAGGTAAAAGCTAAAGGTCCATATATAGCTCTCAGTAGAGACCCACCCATCACAGAACTACAGAGCATCATGTGCCATGTTTACCTGGAATGAATGGAGGCCAAATTTCAGCAAGATTTGTTGAAGGGTTATGGAGGACATTTATAATCGACGGCTTGACGAATCTGCAGCATGAACCAAGACAAGGGGACTTATGGCGCCAGGCGGCCTCACGTTGGACTTTGTCTTAAATTTGTAGTTTGTTCTCAAGTTATTAACAAATTTTGATTGTATTCTACAGAGCAGTGTATTTTTTTGTTTGTTATGCTGTGTAGATGATAAAACTTTTGACTGTGGAGAAAGGCAAGAAATCTCGCGTTAATCTTGTCTTTGTTGCTGGTGATCGGGTTTTGAAGTATCTTAGTGCTTGCTATGAAAGAGAAAAGAAGTTTACACAGCTGTTAAAGTATTGAACTGTATTTTTTTCTTGTGAACTAGGTCACAGAGCCTTATTATTTTGTCTTATTTCTGCTGATGAATTAGGTCGTCCAGCATTTAATTATTGTTTATTACGTCATCCTCTGCCCTTCACTAATTCATGCCAGAGCCAGTAAAGTTTTTGTAATTGCAGTTTTTAAGAGTTCACTTTTTGCAACCATTTTAATTTGGAGAAACTCTGAAGAAGCTGTGTGCCAGTTGTTGGCTAGAACCAAAAAGTTAACAAGGAAAGCCCTGGTGAATGGCAAAGGGGAACGTGCAACAGAGGTGCACCATTGTACGCTAGTGATCCATAGATTCATCCGTAGATCTCATCCGTATGGCTTTTGGCTACAGTTTCACAGAAAGCCCAGTAAAACGAATTCAGTCACCAGAGGGCGCCAGATGACCGGCAGCTAAATATTTACAGTATTTTACTTGTACTCACCAGATGGCGTGACCTGTCTCTCGCTCTGCCAACGCCGTATCGGCTGGAAGTCGCAAATTTTGCCTACTCCCCTCTCATTTAGCGCCCTCTTTCTGGGTGACCCCTTTCGAATTTATGGAAAAGCTTTACGGTTTCTGAAACTAGAGTCATCCAGGCAGCCGACGGTTGAAGATTTGGTGATCCTAGCTTGCATCATTTTTGACTGATCCACTTGTGTGACGGACGGACGGACGGATGGACAGACAGACAGAATTGCGATGGCTAAGACACGCTAAAAAAGTAAAGCGGTCATTCCATCAAATTAAAATCTATGTATATCGCATCGTGTATAGCGAATGAGTCAGGGGCATTTCTGACTTTTGGCACTTAATAATGTGTATGTTTAATTGTAGTTTTTAGTGCGTCTGCCATTCCACTTTTTTTACAGTTTTTGTGGCCACTACGCTTGTCCATTTCTCCATCGATGTGCCCCACGTAGGCTCTTAACTTGGAGACAGAAGGATATTAGTACTACTTGGATGGGTGACTGTCTGCAGACAGCTAAACTATCTTGGTATATAGCCAACACCATGCTCAACTCAGCCTTCCATCCCTCCCGGATGGAGTCTAGCTGGGGCACGTTTATCTCTGTCAGATGGCAGGTAACACTGTGATCCCATGTGGCAGGTGACCCTCTGTGGGCTGAGTTGGGTTTTGTCATGAAGGGCTATATATCTTAAACTTTCTAACCATCGAAAAGCAACATGTGGATCATGAACTTTCTTTCGGGGCATAAGGCAGATGGCTGCACAGTATGTTGGCATTGGGCAAACCTAGCTCTTTACAGCATGTTTTTTTTAAAAAAACATGTTACCCTGTATGAGTTTATTGTTGTAAACAGCCAAACTACAACTTCTGCATTTTACAAGGTAGTGTAGTGACAGTATCAACATGTGATGGGCTAAACTACAGTCATCAACGTCAAGTTTCAGCACAATGTTGCATGGCAGAAATTATCAAAATCGGCCAATGTTTGACAGAGTTATTCAAAAAATAAAAGTGGTTCTGTTTTATTGGCGCACAGTGTAGTTTGTGACTGGTGCTATCACTGTACAGAGGTGGAGTGGATGATCATATTGAGCTGCTGCAGAAACTGCAAAACTCATTTCGTACTGCACAGAAGGTAAAGCGTGCATTTCTGTTATTGTGTCATTGCTAGGTTGTAAAATTTAGAACTTTGCTGTCATAAGTGCCATTTGTCGTTCGTCAAAAAGTGCAAATTTTGTCCAAAAAAAATTTCACAAATCCCGAATTTTACCAGTTTTTGCCACTTGAAAATGAGGCTTTTTTGGTTGTGCATAACTGTTACTGCTGTCAGCTTATTCTATGAAGTCTTGCCAAAACAGTTCTTGGCTTTTGGCTTTAACTTATTTCAAGGAAAATTCACAATTCTTTGTGACATTGGACTCGGACTGGCTTGTTTATTACATTTCTCAAAAAAAACCTTTGAACAGATTTTTTTGAAACAGTGAGATGTGGCCGAAAGATAAACTGATTAGATTTTAATTTTGATTTAGGGACATTTTAATACACTAGATATGCATTTCAGCCATATTATTGCTCAGTTTTTGAAACTCTGAATCAATTAAGAGTAATCTGATAATCTTAATCCATCTCTCAGGTTAAGAAAAAGCAGGGTTTTGGCAACGTCAAACTATGGAGTAAACTTATGTAACTCACTGAAATTGATCTCAGCATCATCGCCATGGTAACCCAGGCGTAAACCTGGAATAATCTCTTTGGCTGCTTATTTATGTTGAAAATAAGGTTCATTCAATCGCAGGTGTTTTGATGAAGCTGATGATGAAAAATAAATGAAACAAATGAATACAGGGTAAATATTTAATGGCTAATTTCTGTAAATCTCATGTAAAATTTTCAAATATCTGGATATGATTTGTGTTTTGATGCAGAATGCTGTGACACTTCTCCGTGAAGCAGCAAAACATGAAGCAGAAAAGTTTAAGAAACAGGAACTTCGACCTTCTTACTTCATTCTGCATAAGTATGCAGGAATTTTTATTTTATTCTAGGATGAATTAAATTTGTTATTGTGTATAAACTACACTGTAAGTCATAAAAACCAGGCTATTATACTGTATATTTTTGCCAAATATTGATCAATGTTCGAAATATTTAATTGGCTTGCTCAACAATGAAATTGCATTTAAGTTTCTGCCACATTTCACATGTGTGACATCTCTGTGAAAACTTGTCTGTTTTTTTTTCAAAGTTACGTGCTCAGTGCCACTTTTGATGATAGTTTATCTCAGAGCTGCAGAGCGCCATCTGCCATATTGGATCACACATTTTTATTTGCCACTCAACACGGTCGAATGCACTTTGCCTTAATCCCGGCCACACAGGTGGGTACTTAATTTACCTGCCCCAGAGTGATCGAAGGCTGAGTTGATCATGGTGGTTAGTTAGTTATGTACTGAGATGGTTTACCAGTCCGTAGTAACTACTTGTTAGTAACCTGCCTGGTACTCGAACCCACGAGCTTTTGATTGTAAGTCCAACGTCTTAAGTCATAACAAACCAGTCCGTTTATGTGTATATTTTATAATGCTTTGTTAGGAATAATTTCAATAAGAACTTTGTTGACTGAGTTCTGTAGAACTGTATTCAGATTTTGTTGTGTCAATGCTGCTATTGTTTACTAATCGGAAGATTTACATGAACTTTTGATTGATATCAAAATCAGTGACCTTGGATGACCTTGTCTGGACAGTCTTACCCATACAATGCATCTTTTGTAACCGGGTGGAAAATTTGGATAAAAACGCATGATATCGCCTTGGAAATGTTGCTCATGTATGATTTTACACATTCTCAGGCTAGTGTGTTACAACGAATGCAGCATTGTGCAGTGACCTTAAATAGCATGACTTTCTTGTTTTTTATGGTTATTTTTAAAATAATTGCTTCATTTGTGTGATATTGATGTACCGATGTGCGATTTGCACAGGAAGGAAGGTGATCATGAATTTATGAACATTGTCAGCAACGAAATTGGAGATGAGGTATTGAGCTGCATTTTGCCCATATACTGGATATACGAAAAATTGTATTTTTGTAGAAAAAATGTGTCTGTAATAAAAGCAGCAATATAATGAAACAAGTAGCAGTGCAAACTGTCACAGTTACGTCACAACTCGAAAGAATATTGAGCAAACAGCGCATTGTTGTTCAGACATTTCGCATGATTATTGTATTGGCTACAGTTGCCAAAATATTTTGTCTATTTATAGTCAATGAACAACGTAAAAAAGAAAAAGGGTGCCTTATTATTTGAACACTGAGTATTTTTATTCAGTCAATAACTATTCACATTGTTTTGATTTGAAATAGTCCTTTATGTTGTGTCATTATTAAATTGTTCACTTGTTGTAGAATGTCCTTGTGTTTTTGACGGCTGGCGAAGACATTGGTCCAGGACAGTTTCTACTGAATGGGCATGAAGATATTGTAGCAACCCTCGGACCGCAGTATGTCTAATTTTGCTCATGCAGATATCATATGATACCTTATGGAAGCCATGCTTTTGGACATACTGGTCTATCTACTTGGAACGCTCTGCCAAACACTGTCAAATGCAGTTCACACTGTTTACCTACTTTTAGACGTCATCGAAAACATTTTTACCTCTTTTATTACTAGCACATCGAGCATGTTCAAGGTTGTTACAGTTAACATTGCGCCCTGATTCTTTCTTTGCACTCTGATTCTTTCTGAGAATTTGGCACTTTATAAATCATTTACTTACTTACTTACTTACTTACATGCTATATAACTTATTTATTTACTCATTTACTTACATATTATACCGCATTATTTTCTTTGCCAAGGAGATGGCTATGTGACACCAGGCATTTATTTATTTATCTGTTTGTTTGGTTTGCGTTTATGTTTGCCAGTAGGATTATGCAAAAATTTTCTCACGGATTTGGCTGAAATTTTCAGCGAAGGTTAGACTTGGCCTAACTAGACAGGATTAGCTTTTGGCAATGATCCGGCTGAGCATCTGGATCTTTGATAGGACTAAAGGATTTTTTACAATTCCTATGTCATATTTCCGGTGCCACCTGGCAAACAAAGTGGAAAAATTAACATACCGTTGCCCCAGCCACTCCACAAAAATTGTTGAAATCCATTAAGAATTTTTGGGTGCTCCACCTGACAAAAAAGCCCAGAATCTACCTCTGTTAATTGTTGCTTTACTTTGGCAGAGGCATTTTTGTGTGTTGGTATTTAATATGTATTAGTATTTGTTTTATTTAGTATTTATGTTTTTAATCTAGTTCTTAGCCAAAACACATACTGGTAATAGGCGTTTTGCTCATCCATAAATGTATAGCATATAAGTCCCGTATTGCAGGTTAATACTGAGAATAATTTTGCATAATGTTAATTGATTATTTTTATGTTTCAGGGTGGCCGAAATATTGGACGGCAAGGGGGCTGGCAAGAAGGGTCGTTTTCAGGGCAAGGCGAATAAGCTGCAAAATCGCAACGTTGCTGAGAAATTGCTGAAAGATTTCTTCAGCACTGAGAGACAGTCATGAACTCTAGTCATTGTAATGACTGTTTTTCAATTAATTTTTTTACCTTAGTGATAAAAACTGTTTATTGTTTTGTTGTTTTTTTCAATATGAGTGTTCACAATTAAAATTTTGTGCATAGGATAAGAAATGTTGGATAGCAAGAGGGTTGGGGAAAAGGGTCACTGTCGAGACATGGTGATAAGATATAGAATCACAACATCGCAGAAAAATTACTCGCTGTTAAAATGAAAGATATTTATTGAAATGCAGCTATACATTGTTGAAACAGAACAGCTCAGCAAATACATTCATTAATGGTCAGTTAATTAACTGTTTTCTTCTGTCAAACCTACGGGGGCCAACACATAGAGGGCCTTGCAGGCAACAGAATGTCAGACAGCATGCTGTCAGTAGCGTGAGGTTTTCTGACTTGTGGGGGCCTCTATGGTGTGTTGTGACGTTTAATGTTTACTTGGTGCAATAGAACATTCTCTGGCCTTGGCCACATGGTACTCTATATTGTGAAATCGGAAATTTGCAACATTGCTCACTTGTTTATTTTCTGAACGGAAAATTTTTTGTGAGGGTCCCACATTTTTACCGAACAAGGCGTAGTCTGATTTAAATCTGGCCCTTACAATAACAAACTTGGACATTGCGAATTAAGATCTCTCAGAGTTCCTCAAAAAGTACAAGAGTTTTCTTACGCTATGTGTCTGTGTTTAGATGATGGTTAGACCCTGAATCTGATATCATGTTTATCTACAGTGTTAGCCAAGACATGTGTCAATATGAGCCTGTTCTGTGTTTGTTTTGCTCTGTGGCATGGTACAAGTAGATCAAATAGTGCAAAGTATTTCTATTTTAGCAAACAGTGAGCTTTACTAATTTCCAAGAATTGGAATGGCAGATAGCTTTGTTGCTGAAAAATTACTCGCTGTTAAGATACTGTGCATAGGAAATATAAATTATGCTGATCTGGTAAGGCAGACAGGTATAGTAGACACTTGCATCAGTGTCCAGGCCGACAGACTACAAAATAGGACATGATCAAATATTGGGGAGCCCGGACTCTTTGACTTACCTACATTGATGCCTCTGTAGGGCCCCACCAAATTTGTCCTAACTAATTTAGATGGCTTTTTGCGATTAATTTTTGCTGCACAACACTAAAAATGTGACAAAATGTTATCAAGCAATGCCATGCATGGTAGACCTAGGTTCTAGGTTGTCCGTCAGGTTGTAGGCCTAACGTTCACGTATTGTGGCCATATAGGTTGCGTTACGTAGAAATTAAGTACACCAATTAAGTTGTTAAACTAGTTTAGGGTTTGTTCCTCAGCTGAAAATCAGTGAATAGGTTTTGGCTCAACGTTGCCAAATATCGTGTAGAATATTTGTTGCATTATTTAGTTTTGCCTCATTATCGTAAGAGATTGTCATACACAAAAATAAATACATCATGCATTTAGTTCACTATGACAGTAGTACATAGACCTATGTACGCGCTTAATTTGTTCGACATTTAACTCATTTTAACTGCAATGTGTGAAATTCTGCAAAAATGCCTGCAATTTTTTTGCAGCATATATTTGTCTGAAATTTCATGAATCACCTTGTAAATTTGAGTGCATAAGTTTATCTTTCTTAAATCGCTATCGCACGCGCTATAGACTGCTGAAGTGGTAGCCCGCATTCGGCGCTTTTGTCGATTATCTTAATACTGACACGGGCTTTTTGTTATGAAATTTTTAAGCTTGTAAAGACTTTCTTTTTAATTCTTATCATTTGGTAATCTTCCCATATTCTTGGTCCTTGCGTTGGGCCAAGTTTGTTACTCATAAGTTTGCAGTGCGCGTTAATATATTATCATTCTGTTGAAGCATTTTTGTGTCGTAATAATGTCATCATAGTGAATTTTCCCAAACTAGTTTCGTTTTCAGCCACTACGCGACAGGCGTTCGGCGTGGGCGAGACGCTGGGCGATCTTCGACCAATCAGCAGAAGGCTTCAGTTGTCAATGGCAACTAGCCATGACGCCGGTGAACCGCCATTATACTTATATCTTTATTTCGCAAAAAGTGGGAATACATTTGACAATTTTATGCAGTTTTACAAGTGCATATTAATTTTTCATCACTTCAGTTAATTAACTTTTAATTTCTATTCATATTTTGCTTTTAAATACATTTTTAATCTTAACGGCATAAGGCACCGAGAGAATTCTGGGATAGAATTCCGTACAGTGTTTGTGTTCTTTGGCGAAAAATGTTGAACAATTTTGGTGTAAAATTCTAACGAAGCGTTCGCTGTCAGACGTTGACGATGGGCGACAAAAGCGGAGAGAAACAAGTAGACGCCAAAATCGTGAAAAAGACGCAAGACATGCTCGGACGGATCGTGAAAAAACCGCCACTAACGGACAAACTTCTTCAGAAACCGCCGTTCAGATTTCTTCACGACATCATCACTTCTGTGTGTAGTTTGACATATTTCTGTTGTTTTAAATGCAGTAAACGTGATCTTACAGAAATATAGTACGACAGGTAGCAGATCTTTGAAGTGAGGGTAGGCCTACGTTATCAGCTTGAGAGACTAGAAGAGGTTTTTGTACTCTCACTTTGAAAATGGGAATTAAGTATGTAACGGTTTTTAGGCTCCTAAGGCCCTAAAATGACCACAAAGCCCGGTACCAATAATAGGTATAGGTTCAAAACCAATTTTCATCGTTTAATTAAGTCAACTTCCTATCACTAATTAATTCTGCAATAAATATCATAAAATACTACATTCGCTCAACTTTCAGTAACACTTGGTTTTGTAGCAATCGATGCAGAACAAGCGAAGATGTTAGATTTTTCCCCAACCCACCATTACAAATCGTAAGCTGCCAGAACCCTTACCCTGCCCAAATCATTCGCCTATAAGAGGTAGCAACCAGAATACTTTGCGAATACCAGAAGTCTATATGACCGAAGAATCCTTGTCTCCAGACTATGCGAATGCGACAAATCCTACATCTTTCCGTGCAGTTTAACTCGAGTTATCGCTCAAAGTATACAATATTGTCGGTACTCGGGCCACACCCACTTTCAGTATACTAGGTTATATCCGGGATATTCGAGCGAGTCCCGTTGTGCGGATTTGGTACCTAAAGAAAGCCTGTTGGACAAGGATTCCAAAAGTCCAGACTGTATCTAAATACGTCGAATATGTGTAAAGATATTCAACAAAATGGCGATTTCGAAAATCGCATATCATTTGGACTCGGCCCATCGGGACCACAAACAGGCTTCTAGAATCCCGGTCATTCATAGCAACCAGTTAGTGCGCATGCGTGCCACGGTGGCAGGTTTGCCAGTAGTATTTAAGGACCTGCAGTGCCTATATTCGTCAGTCTCCGGACGAGGCTCCTACTGTACGGACGGTAGTAATAGGAGGTCAGTAGCAAAGACTATAGCCTAGATACTGGGAAAACCCAAAGGTCTATAGGAAGCCAGTATAGGAAGCCGGTCCTATAGGAGGAAAGTTGGTAGATATAAGGGGAAATCCAGGGCCTACATTAAAGGTAGCTAAGTAGAATGGCTTGGGTGGAGTAAGTACGGATTGAACGAACCTAGTAGTACATACGTTGCGTTGTTGGATATCTGCGAATATCCATCACTTATTTTCGTTGTTCATTAGTCTTCGCCTCTACCGGGACTGTGATTTTTAAAAGGTTTCCTTTTTTACAAGGAATGCATTTCTCAAGAACCCTTGACAGGCAAGGCCCCACCACTCGACATGGGTAACAGGTTTTCCGCTGCATTGGGAAATGCTGACCCATGGAAAAGAGATCTGGATAACGACTCCGATCGATTTGAGGAGGAGAAAGTCGACATGGTTTACAAGTACAAAATGTAAAATATTTCATATGTGCATGTTATAAAATTGTAGCATTTCAAAATATGACTATTAAGTGGTCATGTTGTGTAGATCGTCAAACATGAAAGTCACTGATGAAGCAAGCTCTTTCCATAATTTGTAAAGTTTAAAATTGTTTTCTTCAAGATTCTTTTTTTATAATGTACAGATTTTTTTGCGAGTAATGTCGGGTTTTCTTTCATTTGTTTGACTGTTGATAACTACTGTGAATTGTTTGTATTGCATTTTGTATACCTTGTTTTGCAGTTGGTGCTGTTTATTCAGTGAATGAAATTTGTTGATTAAAATTAAGCTGTTAATTGCTGCTTGTGTTGCAGGTAATAAAAAACACGGGCTTCATGAAAGGCCTTTTCACAGACGTCGAAATGAATTCCGACAATGTTAAGGTATGCTTCCAATTTTAAACTTCGAAAATTGATTTTTCATTCATACTTGTTTTTTGAAACTTACCTGCAGGCCCGACATAAATTCAATGGATTTTCACACCTGCTGGATTAAACGACTCGAGTCTCACTTAAGTTTTTGTTTTTGTGTGTTAGAAAATTTTGGGTGGCATGCTCATTGGTCATTGGCTGATGCATATGTGACTATAGTTGTATATCAGTGACGCTATTATTAAATGGTGCCTACTGTAGTGCATTAATGTTTGCTCATTGGTCAGTTTGACAAAAACATAACCATGTCAGTTCAGTTCAGTTACATCGGTCTGTGCGTGCTTTGAGGCAGTATGCTGCATAATTATGTTCCAGGACAAAGAGAGTAAGATCGCTTTTCTGCAGAAATTGATCGACATGATCTGTGAGTAATCAATCACTAACAGTACTGATCTGTGCATCACGTTGTGTCTAGTACTGCAGTTACAACTTATTACTTTTTTCTATCAACCTTGGTTATTTTTCACATTTTTGTATGTGTTAGAAAGTTTAGTTTTTCAAAAATGTGGACAATAATTGACGTTGATAGAAAAAGTAATCAGTTATAACTCTAGTAGTTCACTTTCTTGTAAAGTCGTATTGTTGTTGTGTTTTTTACTTTGAAGTAAACTGATTTTTTGGTTTTTTGCTGTTTTAATGCATCCTACTGACTTGTTATATGCTAGCATACACTAGTTCAATATCATTTTAAATATATCATACTGTAGTTTAGTCTCATTGTCTATTTGTCTGTTGCACTTGTCTGGGATTACAAGTGTTATAACCAAGTGACTTTGGCTTTTTTTACACTTTTTGGTTTGATTTAGTGTAAAATTAAATGTTTTTTTTAATTTACAGTTTATTCGTTTATTTGTTGTTGTAGCTCTGGTAATTGGTAAGACCGTTGCGGCCAGACCGGCAAAGATTATAGCCGGACACGAGGCTGATAAAACAAATGAATTACTGCAAGCACTTGCCGAGGCTGTCAACAAGAAGGTATGTGGATTGTGCCAGGGGCCTGTGTTTCTATAGTTGGTGTGTGCAGGTTGCGTTCGGTGAAAAATAGGGGTGGGTGAAGTTTTGTTAAAGCTGTATGCAGACTTGCTATTACTGGAAGCACTGATTTTAGCTTAAAATTCACCACAAACCGTGTATCGCTGGGCTCCACCCTGATCTGTGGGGAAGGTGGAGTGGATATAAGCCACTGGATTAGTCAGTATTAGTTGTTTACTTTTTTTATTTCTGCCAAGGTGAACGTAGTGAACATTGGAGGAGATTAACGTATTGGTTGTTCTGTCCTTCTGTGATGACTCATAACAGCAATGACGTCATTGCACCAACAGCACAACAGCAACCCCGGGTATTACTTTTCCCTCTCTCTGCAGCGAAGTGGCTCTTTTTTTCCCTCCCCTTTCCTTGTTGTAGGATGTAGTTATAGTAGTAGTAGTAATGTTTAAATCACTTCACTTGGCGGAGGGA
>Ga0209671_1003967_pt1 | contig 14472 bp, 6 predicted proteins | sample WorMetHERISLAND2_2_FD_187401 | JGI IMG/M metagenome (GOLD analysis project Ga0209671, IMG submission 187401) | Marine gutless worms symbiont microbial communities from Max Planck institute for Marine Microbiology, Germany - Olavius geniculatus... | ecosystem: Host-associated > Annelida >... | reverse complement strand
GCCATGGAAACCATGCAGCTGTTACTCGGCCCATACCAAACTTTTCAAGCACAATGAATCCGCAACTGAATGGCAGTGCACTGTGTGAAAAATCATTTTAGGCGAACTTATTTGGATAAATTTATGCCGACCTGCCTTAGGGGTCCAGTTTTTTATTAAACAAACAAACATAACAAACACCACGTTTTCCAAACTCAATTACCTCCACCTTCAGCTAAAAATTGCAATTCAGTCAAGTAAAGACATAATAAGATAATGATTTGCTGCACTATTATTTATCTACTAATGAGTGTGCCATTCTCCTGTTGTCCATAAGCATTGAATACCAGCAACTCTAGTGGATATTCAATCCAAGTTCTTTGGTGAACAGTACACCACTGCCGCAGGCTACATCAATGCGGCAAAGAAAATTCAAGTCTCTGGCTACTGTTATTTTTATTTAAACCGACCAATTTTTTGCAGTTGTTCAATCCAGATAGATATGGGTCCCTCCACAGTAAATTTGCTTTTAGTAAAGATGTCTTTCTCTGTATCCAACCAACACAATCAGAGTAGTAATGCCATAATAAACCAGTGAAAATAAACATCGAAAAATGAAAAATGTGCTGCACATGAGATGAAAGCAAGTATAGCTTACATATATGACACCACTGAAGCTGGCATTCTTCACACTGCTCAAGAAATCCCAGTCTTTTACATTAAGCAGATATGCAACACAGTATGACAGCAGTTCCTGACTTGGCTGGATGTCAGCTAAACACAAAATAAATTATTGACACCGGACATCACTAAACTATCTCAACCAGTTGATATTCTTCGAAGAAAGATTCAACTTATCAACTGATAAAAAATTCAAATAAAGTGTTGTTTGTAATAATATGAAGCAAACTAGTGTAACATTATAACCAGTGACAGACAGAAGCTCTGCCCATCATGCCTTCTGTGGCTTAAAGTCCAAGTCGCATCATTTTACGTAACAGTTATAAAGCGCTAATTGGCTTGATCAAATGCTAATTTATCAATATTCATACGTCAATGCCAGATAATAGGCCAGGCCAAGATAAACAATGTTTGCCCCCGACACTTGTTTCCTAGGGATTGCCATTTAGGGGCTAGAGCAAAAAACCCTCTTTTTGACTGGTTTGTCATGAGAATAAACTAAGTTCAGTCACGTGACCTTAATAGCTAAAAAATTTCAACAGATAATTATGTTTCAAACAATGTGTTTTGATGTGGTATGTCTAAAAAATGCCATGCATTTTTGGGACCTGAACCACTCATCAGGGCTGCCGATTTGGCACAAAATGTCTACTTTGGCGCCACTTAGCGACTTCAGTTACAATGCCATCAGGCTCATTTTCCACATTTTTATACACAATGGCTCAGTCAAAAAAAACTGCCAAGTTTCAGCATTGTATCTAATTCCAGTCAAATTTGGCGTGCAACTAAAGTTCGACTGGACCAATCTTCATGAATTTTTCATGCGATATTCTGTTGTCAACTCCCCCTCTGCAGTTTGGGTAACACCCTACCCCCACCCCTACCCCCAAATTTTTGGGAGTAAAATTCCGATTTTTGACTTTGCCATGTCTAGCTACCTCACATCGAAACTTAGCACTGATGTCTTGTACCTGCTTTCTGTTTGAGGTCGGCGTTACGCACCCTCGACTCCGAACATGCTGAGTGTTGCTAGTACATCTTAGTACCCTAAAAATCAGGTTTAAAGCACTCACTTCTCCCTTTTCACGGCTTCGGCCATATTCAGAACTGTGATGTCATCTGCAGGAGGGTTGCCAACTAGCTTTATTGCCTTAAGGTCAAATGCAGCATAATTTACGACCAAATGGCCTCAAAAAGGCCAAATTTTTCAAAATCAATATTCAACCCACAAAAAACCACAATATTCCAGCACATCATTAATTTTACTAACCGCACACCTCTAGTAGTGAACAAATAAACAATGACGTAATTTCTTATGTCACCTATGCATCATAACTTGTACTATAAATCTAACATTCTGAAGAAAATTAATGTATTTAGTATTTTGAAATGCGAATGTAAGTTTGTCAACCAAGCAGCCTGTGAGTGATGTCATCAGTTTTTGTGGCACGTTTGGGTGTGTTCAGCTGGCACAACACATTTGTGGTAAAATTACTTCAAAGTGATGTTTTCATTTCAACTGATCAGCATATTATTAATTAGTGTGACATTCTACACATATTTAGCCAATATCGTTTTTTCGTGCGACTTGGCCTTTAAATTGTAATCTTTAGCTGCCACTGAAAGCAAAAGTCTGTGCAAAACAAGCTGCCAGTTACTTAAAACATCAGCACACAACTCGAAAGAAAGAATGTCAAAGTTGTCAAGTTGGCTGGCACAGAAACCGACACGTTTGCTGCATCAAATAAACGCTGCATTCTTTTTGCGGTTGTTAGTCGTGGAAAAGGGAAACCCACCCAATTGCATATGGGTCAAATGTGTGTAAATAAACGAGCGCAGTCACCAAACAGTGCAGGGACTACTCACAGTTATCTCGATGTGCCGAGGCAACACAAGCGCGACATCGCTTCGACAAGTCCTGAGCAATGAGATCGGCCCACGCAGCATCCGAGTGAATGCACTGCAGCACATCCACTTTCAGCAGCTCCCAGCAAAGTATTTTTGACAGCTTGATCGACATTTCACGCACTCCGCTCTCAGCAACGGCCAGCAGCTCACGTGCTTGGTCGTATTGCTGACAACCAACAACCACCAAACAACACCGTTTATATCTTACTTAACGATGACTGAGTGAGTAGATTCTGATCTGCAAAACAGCTTGGGCTATATGCATAACAACGTTGTAATTTTACTTCCAAACCAAAATGGATTTACGTCGGTATGCATAATGATGACTTAGCACTAGTCAAACCATTGCTTCCAAACTAGTATTAGTTGCTCCAGCAACCTGTCATAAATATTTAGTTGGTCGTTGTCAATGAAAATTAACGTTGCTAAACAACAGATGCAATCACAGCATGCATCGTAGAGGACTTCTGGTGACTCCACTGCATGAAACATTTACTGTCCCATACTTTCACCCCTCGCCCTCCAATAAACAGCATTCTGGCATTGATGACTGTCTGAAGCATAAGAGTGAAGATTATTAGAACTGCCGTTATTGTTAGTTACACATGCAGTGCACACTTTGAATTGGCAGTTCTTACAATTTTAGGTTTAGGTTGTTTTTAGGTTTTGTGTTTCATAAAGGTTAAACTTTCTGTAAAGGTTAAACTTTTTGTTTCATTATTATGTGTATGTGCAATTTTGCCTGCAAAGGCCATCCCCGAAATGACCTATACTGTGTTGGGTGGGACGTTAAAAACCTACTCACTCACTCTACTCCTATACTTTTCGTTTATATGAGTTGCACCTTCCCGTTCAACACATGAAGGCATAATTAGGCCCGAGACTATAGCAGATGACAAAATAGCCTACGCCTATTTTTAGCTGCAGACTAAGCAACGATGTATGCCTAGAAATTCCAGAGTCAAACTTACTGGATGTCAACTACGTTGACAAGCTAGTGACTCTTTATGACAGCGTTTCGCATTTAGTTAGTCGCAACATAGACCTTACTTCCAAACTAACTTACGACATTCTTATGCATGCCACGTCTGATTATTGCATACCATAACAATGCTAACAGCAGACGATTACACAAGTAAATAAGTGGGTAAAATCCATACAGCAATAATAAAAATTACACCTAGTTTTTAATGATAAATCATGTTCTGATACGTGCTCAGAAATGTCATTAAAGGAAAACTATAATTTATTACAAAGAAAAACAGTTCAACAAAATGCCAAACAATTAAACTTACAGTGGCTCAGAAGAAAAAAGCTGAAAGACAGGACAGTAAAGCAAAGGGGTCATAAAACTGCTGTTTGCCAAAACATAAACAGAAGAAAACATGTCATCACTCACTACTGGCAACAAACTGAAAGTCACTAAGTACAGTAAGATAAAGTTTCTCAAAGTCAGCATCCCACCCTCTCAGATATCTTCAGCCATTGGGTCAGTACTCATCTCTGTTTACATGGCTCTGAAAAGGCAGTGAGCTTGCAGACATAGCTCAGTTATATGCATGGTAGGCCACACCTTTCCCATGTACTGTTGCCAGCTTCCTGGCAACTATGCCAAGACCAACATCGTCTAGAGTGTGTGAACAACTTACCCTGGGTTGTCATCTGAGAGTGGAACAGCTAAAAGCCAATCCTGCAACTTCTAAACTGCAAGTCCGACGTGCTCAGCGACATATCACCATTCCAATAGCCAGTCGAGCTGTAACGTTAATTACCTCCGCCAAGGAGGTTATGTTTTTGCCGGTTTTTGTTTGTCTGTGTGTTAGCAAGATAACTCAAAAAGTTATGGAATGATTTCTCTAAAATTTTGAGGGCATGTCGGGAATGGCAAAAACTACAAGTGATTCAATTTTGGGTGTGATCTGGAAGGAATCCTGGATTCTGGATCACTTTGATTTGCAAAAGTGAGGTTTCGATACAGCTGGATGTTTTGAGAAAAAGTGCTAAGTCAATGACGCGTAAAATGCGATCGGAGTCCAAAACTCTAAATAAGCTATTGGTTCGAAACCTGGATTAGACTAGGACTACAATATTGTGTCGAATCAATATGCTTGGCGGAGGTCTGCGGTCTCTGACTGCTTTTCTAGTTGGAAAATGTAGCACAAACCTGAAGCTGTATGCAGATTCGTGCTTTAGCAATGAGAAGATGAGTACACATGGCCAGTGCTGGCTGTGGTATTGGTAGTGCTGCAATGCTCTGTTGAAGCTCGGCTGGTAAAAACCACTACACAGCACACGCACATGCACACACACGTTATTTCATCTTCCTATCTCTCACCACAATGTCTGCAGTGCTATAACCGCTCATAATATCACTCCAGTCAAGCTTGATGATTAGGAACAGTAGGAAATGCCAGCAAAAAAATGGAAGCCGATCAGATAAGACTGACATCAAGCATTACACATTAAACTATCATAGAGAAAGATGTGACAAACTGCACTGACTAATCACTTAACGGGTTTTGCTCAAATTTATTCACAGAAAATTGGAGCCTCATTTTTTCTCCGTCACCAGCTGATAAAAGAAAGTGAGAAAGATAAGATAAAAGATTCCTGGTATTGAAAGGCGTCTTATTTCCACAAAAAACCACAGCTAGGTAGAAATACAGACCAACCTTGTCAGTGAGGTAGACAGTCTGATTGTTGCCAACTTTGCTTGCCAACTTGGGCACCAGTTCTTTTATTACGGCTGGGTCATAGGTGACCAATAATTCTCTTTCCAGTTCACCGGTCTTTAAACCATCATCAACTACAAATTTTACACAAAGTTAAAACTTCACTAACATAACTACCTATTCACCGTAAATGCTAGACAGACAACGACAAAATTTTCCATCATTAATTAAGTTACCTCAACAAAATATCGACAACAAATATGTAGCTAAAAAACTGTTCTCATTCCAATGATGCAGCCTTTTTCTTGGCAAATAACGATAAACAACTCCAACAAATTATTAAAATCAAAACAGCAGTTAATGACAAATAACTACGGCAGCAAATGTTTCAATATGTCATAAAGTACATGAAAAACAATATACAAACGAGTACCAACCAGGAGATGGAAATGAAAATGCAGTATTCAGCAGAACTGTTGGTGCAACAGTTTCAGTATGAAAACAGAGTTCAGTTTGCTCGGTCTGAGAAAATAGTTTAGCAACATTAGAATGAAGAAGCTTCTCGGCAAACTGTGTACTTGGAGACAACGAGTAACACAAACTCCTGCATGCGCAAGCAATATGCACCACACTCATCATACAGACGAAAATAATCTGACAATATGATATTACATAAACAATAACAATAAATGTAACCCCTTCGGTGCTGATAATCAAAATATACTAAGCCTGATAAAGAAAGAAACACATTGTAAGCTGTCACTGACACTGCTGTTTGTTAGTTATTACGATCAAAAATAAATGAACAGAAGCAACGTTACGGACAGGAACAAAAATGCACAGCACAGTCAGGCTCTGCCCAAAACACAAATGTTCGAAAATTACTGCAAAATCTCAAAATCTAAGCAGTACAGAGTAAGCAAACTATGTTCTTCTTTCAACCTGTTTGCTAAGCAAACTAACTCCAGCACCGAGGCGCGTTTCGCACTTTTTTTTCTCCGAGAATCTCACTTCTACGGCTCAGTTGTTCTCACTAGTTCTCACAAAAAGTGTGAAATGCGCAAGTAAGAATTCTGTGAGAATTCTAACATAGAATTCTACGCTAGCCAATTTTATCTATTTGGATGACGTAACTCAAGCAAGTGGGCGGAGCTAGCATAACGTAACAAAGGAAAATCTTGCTCACAATTTCTCAGAGAATCTCAGAGAAGTAGAAAGTGCGAAACGCGCCTCTGGACCGCCAGTCAGGTTTTTCAAAATACAGGCCATATATGTTGAGACACAATCAGCTAATAGCCTAGTAACTTCAGACCTCACTGACCTCAAAAAGACTTTCAAGTTTTCTATCTGACTGGTTGGCAGAGAGTCATGTACATCTGCACAGACCTGTAATAATACTCAGCACATGTATGTGCAAAATACACACGTGTGTGTGACCATTATAACAGGCCACACTATGGGCCACACCATCTCTCCATCCATCCCGTAAAGGCTCGTAACTTGAACATAAAACCTGTAGAGAAACAAAATTGGTACAAACGTTCCCCGAGCCAGAAGTAACCAGTGTGGCAATTTTCAGCTCAAAAACAGTGACACTGCACTAGGCCAATGTTTCTAGTGTCATCTGACAGTGGCATATTTGACTCAGTTATTATGACAACGGACTCTCACTCATATACGGACCGATGCCTGTCATTAGTCGAGTGAAGACTGCACAACATTGAATGTTGTCTTATTTACAGTGTAATATTTGTTATAAAAATAAAAACCAAAATTGCCAATAACAAAAAATGAATTCACTAGCAATAGCTAGAACTAAAAAAAAAGATTTCTAAAAATAAAACTAAAAGTAAACACTAAAACAAGTAAAAGACAATAAATCAGAACAAGAATCACGCTGCTTAAACAATGCAAACGGAATATTTTCGACCAACAACGATAACACTTGAGTAACAACACAGAAGACCCAGAGTACAAACCATATATCATCTGCAAGGGAGGTAACATGTAATATCAACCGATTGAGTCAGGCAAAGCAAACAACCTGAATGAAGAAATCGACAAGGCCGATGGTATGATTCAACATGCGAACAAGATCAACAAAAGCGACGCGACCATCTAGAGCTCGATGCAGCGAGTTGCAGACGACAACCTCCTCATAGAGACTGTCAGCTCTACACAGATCATATCACACACCATCCACCAGTACCCTGATGAACAGCTCGCTTCTGCCCCACAGAATTGTTAAAGGATAAAGAAACGTGTATATACTTCTTCATGGGAAACCCACCTAAAAGCTACGAAGCATCACCATATGGGATCAAAGTGTTACCTGCGACCTCAACACAGGTAAACAAGCCCTGCCTTGACGACAGACAAACATGCTGGTAATCAATTCACATACCACAGAGAGACCTTGACCTTGCTCGTGATTATATACTGAGATGGTTTATGCAAACATCACCCATCCAAGTAGAAATCACTCGATAGCAATCCAACCGAAACTCAAACTCACAACCTTCTGATCGTAAATCCAGTGTAGTAACCATTAAACCACCAAGCCACATGACTAGAAAAATGGCCATGGTACATTATTATCAGGGCCCCCGATTTTTACTGACATTTTTGAAAATATGAACACATTATGTGCTGTTTAGCCTCTTTTGAACATGCTGCATGTCTGCTCCCAAATGCAGTCCATGATAACCTAAACTGCCATAAAAGTAAGCTTACAAAGACCAAATTTGTTGTTCTACAAATGAAAAAATTAAAATGGAGACCAAATAAACCTTTAATCAGACATAAATGTAGCAAAAACAAATGCTTCCACGTCTTTCTGCAGCAAACAGCAAATTTCACGGAAAAAGGTGAATTCAGTGGCACAGCATGAAAATCTGCATGCCGTAATTACTGCTGGCCCTGATTATTATACAGGAATATCGTAACCATTTTCAGCACAAATTTAGTTACAGATTCGACTCCGGCTGTAAATAATGCCTAAATTGTTCAAGACATAACCACAATGATTATGCAATCATCAAATCTACATTCAACAAAATTTTCTGTTATAACCTACGGTACCTACCTATATCTTGCTTTACACGTTATATGTACACCTACAATATGTTAGATATACTCGTAACACAGCGGATAAAAACCGTTTCGATAGAAAGGTGCTTTCCTCCAGTGTGGCTCGAAATGTCCAGCTTAGCTCTTGGGTTTTTAAGTCTTCAATCAAGAGAGCTGTTAAGCCCTACATACAAATATAGCACACATTACACTCTGTAAAACAGTTCTTCACCTCTCAGAAGTTACTAAACGTGAATACTCACTGAGCAAAATGTCGCTGCAATAAAGTAAAACTTTTTCATATTATTTTTACAAAAAGCTCATCTCCTACAAAGAAACAATGCATCAACTATGAATTGTGTTGCAGCATAACTGTAACTATTTATAAACAAAATACCTGTGTAACCAAAACTCAGGCCAGCTCAACTGGCATACATTACGCAAAAAGCAAATAGAAGCAAACTTGGCCAACGCAAATGCAGCATGCATTTTATGCAAATATGGTGTCACTTAAAATAAGTCCAAAAAAGCAAGTAAGTCAGTAAATAAATATTTTGCGAGTCACATAATTTCCCACGCCATATTTTGGGTGTTTTTCTCTTCCACGCCATAAACCAGATAACAATCCACCATGGGCCAGATGTGCACCGTTGCATTACATCTTATAATCACTGCAACAACGAGGAAGTCATACCTGGTAGTTGTTGCGAACACTGGCAACAACCTTCTGATAAAGAGTCGGCGGGCACTGACTGATGTCAGCCGGCTGTCGACCAAGTACGCTACTGCAGCCGGCAACGTAACCATTCAAGCACGATTCATCCAGATCCACGAATGACCTGTTCGCTATCTGCAAATGAACAATCATCATCAGTCAATATATGATTAACAACAAATCTGCATAGTGCCACATGCTGCAAACGAATCAGGGGTGCATCGGCAGCAACAGCCAGCACGGGCTGTAGCATCTCCATGTTCAAGTGTGACTCCCATGTAGACCTCTAAGATGGCTAAAGGTGAATTTCACGGCCGGCATAGCAAAATCACGGCGCAGCGGCAGCCGCTAAGTCCACGGCTTAGGAGTCTACTGCCATGGATCCACCGAAAGAGTGCAGGAGTCCTGGTGGTTTCAGTTTGGATTCAGCTGCTGCATGGGCAATCTGATCAACATTTCCATGTGCATTGTTGTGGTTGACAAAGTGATGCATCTGCATGGCTGCGCAGGGCTTGCTTAGCCAGGACAGCCGGAGACAAGTGAGCCATATAGAAAACACTGACTTTTCACAAATTCACAATAAATCGAGGAAGACAAACTTCAAAATGCTAAGCACATCAGTCAGAAATGCAAGATCACTACACCACAATGGCACTCATATGACAATCACTCTATTACAATCACACTAAGATCAGTATGTTAACGTAAAAAGTGCAACATGACTGCATTACAACCACAGACGCCCAAGTGCTCTAGAATCTAGAAGCATCTAAATTTTTTAGTTATATGTACAAGGTGTCAGTATTTTGTACAATCTGAGATAATATACACCACATTAAATTCGCATGTCAAAAATAGATTCCAATCCAACTGGGGTGGACGGACTATGTCACCCATAAAACTCAGGCCGCAATATGGGATGCTCATCAACCATCCATTCAAAGATAGGAATATAATGTACTAACAACTACACCATGACTCAGAAGCAATCAAGTAACAGCTGAAATCAGATTAATTCTCACTATATCAGTATGCTGGTATAATCTGCTAGCAAGAGAACTATGGACTCTATGTGACACAAGTGTTACTAATCAAAGACCCAAAGCTCGTTCACTATACAAGAAGTGAAATGATTAAAAAATGCATGGTAAAAACCGTACCTTGGACATGAAATTTCTGCAGGCAGCAAATGCTTCATTGGCTTTCTCATAGTTTTGCTGGAAGAAATGCACACGGCCAAGATCGTAAAATACCTTCAGATTACACACACAGATAAGTCACACCAAACAATATATAAAATAATAAACAGACACACATGCGCAAAACATGCATCGTCTCACATTCGGTTTAACAAAACTATTATCACCATCGACCAAATCAGATCCCACAAAGGTCACTGAAGAAACGCAAGCCTAAGAACTAAATGCATGATTCTTACAAACAATGTCACAAAATTATGAAACAACAATCCAAAATAACGGAAACAAAATAACAATGGAACAATTATAATGCAAAAAGCATGCGACAAATACAGAAATAAACTCAAGACAAACAAAAACTAGTATTACCTGGCATGACATTTCGGTGGGATCAACATCGACGGCGTTCTCCCAGTTGTGAATGATGCCGGCCTCATCGTCAGTCATTGAGCCGATGCAAGACACCGCTGGCATACGTGTCCTCATCTCAGCTCCACTGACAAACTTCTCCAGCATATTAATCGACACGCCAACTCCCTCCGACAACTAAAAGCAACATCAACATCGATAGCTAATCTTAATAATGTTTTAACCTTTCTCTCGAGTTGCCAGCCTTTTAGAAGTCGATCAACGTGTGGCTTGGCGATGTAGTGATTATGGCACTGGACTTGTGATTAACAGTTTGAAGTTAAAATCTGGTCATGCTGCTGCGGGTAACCATTAATCACTCTCAGCAAGTTGACTACACACATATGCCTCTGTAACCAAACACTACAACTTGTTAACAGTGTAAATGAAAACACTAGGAAGGCAAGACATGAATGTGATCCATTGTGGATACTAGATAATACTGAGCACAAACTCACTGGCAGCTCAAGTGATTGTCTTGTGAGATTTTGGCGCCATATAAATTGCTACTTACTTACTTACTCACTTATAAGTCATGAAGTAAAAACAGCAATACTGACTGAAGTTTTGCTACAGTGTGTTTTAGAGGCCAAAACCCTTCTTACTGCAAACACGACTTACAGTATTGAATGGTTACAAGATTACCGATCATTTACTTAATCAGGTTCAAGAATATAAACAAAGAACACTTATGAACTTTTAAAATCAACTTCAATGCATTTAAGCTTATTCGCCATCATGAAGACCAGTGCAGCTGCAAGTAAATGCCATGCCAGAAATCCACAATAATCTTTCTTAGGGTGGGTTTCTGGATCTTAACTGGCCGGTCAAGTGAGCATTAACTGACAGATTTGCATAACTCGCGTTTCCCGTTGCACTAACCAACGGTTATAATGGCCAAAAATTTAACTTGCCGAAATTGGCCAGTTAGCTAACCATCGATTGTAGTTATAGTATTTAACGCAACTTTTGTACCATTTTGCAAGCAGTTCATTTAAGAATGCAATACTATAGAATGGTTTTACCATATAGCAAGGTCTTCAAAACACTCGAGGAGACGTTTGCTGTTACAAATTTTACTACAGAATACACCCATGAATGGACAAAATGGCCATCCACAATCGGTTGGCTAGCTCGTGGGCAGGCTGACGTGCACTTGCGCTCATTAATATTCATGATGCCCGCCTGCGCTAGGCTGAAGTGATTAGCATTGTGCGCATCGTTGCTAAGCAACTATAGTTACTATTCTGTTAGCTAACGGCCAGTCAAAGTTTTGTTCAGAAATGTGCACAAACTTAACTAGCGAGTTACAATTAACAGACGATTTACTAACTGATCAGTTAACTAAAAGATCCAGAACCGGCCCTAAGTAAAGTCTTTGAAAATGCAGCCTGACACTGGTATAAACAAAAGCTGCCAGTTAACAAATGCAAACAAACAAGCATTGGTAGTTCACAAACCGATTTCATGATTCCATCTTTCATGCTGGCAGATGATATGCTTGGATCAAGCAAGCCAGGTCTGCAAACAAAAGAATGAATAAATAAAACATGGCTAGATGAAAAACATAAAAATACTACATTTAAAACACTCAATTACAATGTCTTGATGCAGCTAATTACACCTGTTTGTGCAACAGCAACAGTTTTCATACTGAGAATGTTGAAAAATTACAAACAAATGCTTCAGTTAACCTCTTATTTGATTTCCTAATTCAAAAATCAAAACTCATAATAGCAAAAGAAACACTAAAATCAAAAAAACCACCAATATGGGACAAAGCCCAACGTGAGTCCACCCAGCGCCCTAAGTCCGACTTGGAGGAAAAATTTAGGGGGTTGAAATTCCCCCGGTAGCAAAGTCACATGGCTCGAACTCCAATGCATCAGTATACTCAAAACGTGCAGCACCGACTTTGGGTGAATCAACATCCGTGCCTGTAACTTTTTTTGTTAGTTGACTAAACATTTTTTTTGTTAGAGCCCACAGAGATCGTCCTCGATCAAGTTTGTTTCCAAGTTTTGATATCTCGATTGGTTCTTAAGATATTCGCAGAAAAATTCAAAAGTTGTCTGAAATCAAGCCAAATTTTCGACTTTTTGGCCCTTTGAAATTTCTGGAGTGCAGACCCCCCAAAAATATGTACATAAGTGATCATGCCCACCCTATGGCCCGTCATGTGGCAGAGTTTCATAGGGGTACTCACTTTACCCCAAAAGCTACATATATCAAATTTTAAGCCAATTTTGGACCCCCTTTGAAAAAAATTGTAAGGGGGACCCCCATACCCGGTGGGGGCATGCTAGTAAGACTTGGTCATTCTGTAGTGCGTGTAAAAATATGGGGGTAGCACCCCTTAGAGGCCGAAATATCATCATCATCATCATTTCTGGCAAGCACCACCAAGAGTGCGTAGCGCCGAACGTAGACATCAATCTCCAGAGTGGACGATTCTGAGCCAGGAGCCCAATTCACAAATATTGTCGTAAGACATGTCGTAAGACATGTCATAAAATTATCATAACTCAATATTTAAGACGTCATAAGATTATCTTACGACATGTCGTAAATGAATTCACAGAATTTATCTTTAATGATCGTAACTTTTTTTCACAAAGGCGTTTTGTTGTCATGGTAACTATGGTCGTCTGCGAGCCGCTGACTAGTCAGTAAGTAAAAGTGGTCGTTTACAGTTGAATTTGTAATGTTTTAATTTAGAAATTTTTAATATTCTGACTACACAATTCCGAGTACATGGTGTTAATACAGGTGCTGATTTATTTTTATTTGTTTAGATTTTTTTATTTATTGCATGTTCTAAATTTATTTTATTTTTTATAGTTTATTAATATTTGCTAGTTTTTAAGAGACAGTAGGCCTGTTGAAAGCTGTATGAGAGTGAGAGAGATGAAGTATTTGAAGCATTTCTTGGCCGTAGCATGCTCTGCTTCATTCTCTAGAGAGCGCATGGTAGCGACTAGCTAATAGCGAATAGTAGAGATAAATGTGTTTTTTTCCATACGCATTAGCTATTTACCTACTAAAGTAAATAGTTCGATAGGGCCTACAACATCCTGCACCAACCACCGACGGACAGCGGTAAACTATGCAGTTTTATTTTAGTATTGTGGTACTATCAAGTATCGCGATATTTGAATCATTGTCATTAATTCATTTGTCGCACCGCACAACACTACATTGTATTATTTTTTATTCTATGTCCGTTGTCAAGATATGTGTTTATATGGCTACGGCGTAGCAATGGTCCATCACCAATGCAAAGTGCTGTTTATTTATCCATTAATTATTTATCCAGCAAAATGACCACGCAAAACAAATATAGTATAAATCTGACATTTCTAGATTACAAGTATAATTGAATTAAAGGTCTTATAAATCGATACAAAGAAGTTTTTCTTGTTGGATGACGTTGGAATCGTATCATTTGGAATGTCGTAAGACACCTAAAAAGTGATCGTAAGATTTTTGTCGTAAAATTGTCGTAAGATGTTTTGTGAATTAGCACACTGGCATACGTGTGCAAAATGTCACAAAATTGTTGCAAAAATGTCATAAGATGTTTTGTGAATTTAGTCCCAGGTCAACTGCGTCATCCATATTGAGGTCACTGGATTTCAGATCCTGCTGAATGGTTTTCATCCATATGATACGAGGACGTCACAGTGGTCTCCTCCAGTTTCCTGCGGGGGAAGCTGTTAAGATCTGTTTTGCATCTGTTTCATCAGGCATTCGTGCAATGTGTCCGAACAGGGACAGGCGCCTTGGCTGGACTATGGCTGAGAGATGGGGTTACTTGGTTAACCTTCTAACTTCGTCGTTG
>Ga0209671_1003966_pt1 | contig 14475 bp, 6 predicted proteins | sample WorMetHERISLAND2_2_FD_187401 | JGI IMG/M metagenome (GOLD analysis project Ga0209671, IMG submission 187401) | Marine gutless worms symbiont microbial communities from Max Planck institute for Marine Microbiology, Germany - Olavius geniculatus... | ecosystem: Host-associated > Annelida >... | reverse complement strand
CCGAAACAGAACGTGGATGTGCAGGCGAAGTCGGAGGTGAATACACAGGCAGCGGCTTGTGTGAATGCTGGAGTTACCGCTACTCAAGTGGCACCGTGCAGTGAACCGGCTCTGCCGTTTGACGATGTGGATGAGTTTCCGTACTTGCTGAGTGCTGCTGACGGTCTTGTTGCAGCGCAGTGTGTGCTGCCCGGTTCTCAGCTGACTGCTTGCAGACCGGTCGAGGTGAGTGAGGGTTCCTACAGGTCTGGGAAAACTGGAAAACGTCAGGGAATTTGTGTTGTCAGGGAAAGTTAGGGAAATGTCAGAGGAAATGATCTTGGATCATGCAGACTGCAGATAACTGTGATTTTTTGCATCTCTGAATATTAAAAAGTAGGCAAATTTGCAGTTTCCATTGAACGTCCAAAAGCTAGACATGTTTCAGCTTTAGGGGGTTTTGCTCCCCCTGACCCCTCAACGAGGGCATCTGTCGTTTGCATATTGCTGTATTAATACCGTTTCATTACTTGATACCATTTATGGCATTTGTGCAATATGGTTATTGTTTCGATAATATCAGGGAAATTGTCATTCCATGACTGGAAAAGTCAGGGAATTTTGCTACAGAAAACCTGTAGGAACCCTGGAGTGGTGAAAATTTATACCATGTTTCACGTGCCAAGAACTGGGATACTGAGATTTTAATTGTGTGTATTCTGACACAAGGAGCAGTAATCAAAATGTCAGTCAAAATATTGTGTTGTGCTCTGGTATTTGTAAAAGCATAGCTGATGGCAGTGGCAGATATTTTGCTTTAATTTTAGCTCCTTTCCCTTTACTCCAGTTATTCCAGAACTGATGTTTATTTAAATGCGTAATCTTTGAGGTTCGTGGGCCAATTGCTGCAATACGTTTCCACATGATCAGAAATGGGTGAAATTTCTGAGAGCTACATCTGAAAATCTGATGGGATCCTCCCCTAAAATGTCAGGGGAAGTAGGCAGAAACGTTCATAATAGTATAATAGTAGCCATGTTAGATTTTAATCACAAGTATAAGTATAAGATATTGACAATAAAAAAACAGCATTACAGTGATAGTACACTGCATTCTCACCCACAAGTGAGACCTCAGTTTGCCAAACTTTGGTCAGCAAATGGTGACAGTTGGGACCACAGGAATTAACAGGTAGTGTAGCCATTGCACTGTGTGTGCACTGTGGGTGGTCTAGTTGCTATGTGCATTGCAGCACTGGGGTGCAGCGTGTAATGCAGCCAGACAGCAGCGAGTCATGTCTCATCCCGGTGGTGAATTTCGACAGACTGCCAGTGCTGACAGTTCCGCAGCCACAGCCATCAAAACCATTCCCGGTCTTGTGCTCACAGGTCTCTCTCACGTGCTTTGATCTTCGTCTTTTGTCAAAGTTGCAACTTTAGTTTTCTGCGCGACATTTAATTTGATGCATTTAATTTGATGCTAACTTTATTGATTTTAGTGTGAATTGGCATATTTTTGTTATTTACATTGTGATGATATCATATGTCTAATGATGTTTTAGCTTGGCTGACATTAGGATTGTCATTTCTTTTTATGCGTTGTCTGATGTTTGGTTTTTTAGTCCACCCGGAACAATAGCTTTACCGCAGATATTTATTATTTTTTATTCCAATGCGAGATCTCCGAGATGCATCAGCCGATCGGCGCAAAATTTTGCATAGTGATCATACCTAGGCCAAATTTTATAATGCCAGTCTAAAATTTTGGGGGCCCTCCACAAAATAATTTTAGGGCCAAAAACATGCAATATTTGGTGCAATTTCGGATGACTTCAAACTTCAACAGCGAATATCTCCGGAACGGATGAAAATATTCAAAATCAGGGCGTAATCATACCCACCCAAATCAATTTTTTTGGGAGACCATATTTTGGCCCCTAGGGGGTGCTGCACTCCCAAATTTTTACTTGCGCTAGAGAATGATCAAGTCTTACTAGTGCAGCCCCCACCGAGGATGGGGTCCCCCTTACCAATTTTTAAAAGGGGGATCCAAAATTGGCTTAAAATGCAGTGTATTAGGCTCAAGGTCTTTGGAGCAAGAGGGATTAGCTAGGTGGGGGTGATAACCTGTGTACAGCTTTTTGGGGGCACCGCCCACATAAAATGTAAGAGGGCCTTACCTTACCTTACCTCCGGGGTGGACAGGCTCTTACATCTGCCCAGCGCTGAGGCCGTATCAGCTCGGCCCAATGCGCATCCCCGAATGTAACCACAAGGTTACAGGTAGTGGCTATAAAGCTGTAGACAGCTGTGAAGCCAAAACCAGCACAAAAGCACTGGTAACGTGTAGCAATCTGCTCATACGGGTTTGGTCAGCTCTTAGTTAGCTCCTCACCTCCAGATTTTAGAAATTTTTCGGGTCAAGGTGGCTGACCACGGTGGGGAATGTAAGAGGGCAAAAACCGTTAAAAATTTATTTTTTTTACGAGAACTATTAACTTTGACGGCAAATATCTCTGGATTGGATAGAGATATCGACAAGCGGTAAATGGCTTTACAACAGCAATCCTTGCAACGTTGAACAAAACAAATTTGGTAAACTTTGGTCCACTAACACCATAGATCGTGTGGCTAAATATTTACCTACCCTATGTCGAGAGTCCGCATTCTGCGTATGCTAATGCATTTGACTTCGGGCCATGTGACTTTGCTAATGGGGGAATTTCAGCTCCCTGAATTTTCTTTCTAATCGAACTTATGGTGCCGGGCAGACTCATGTCGGGCTTTGCCCCAAATTTTTAGTGTGTTTTTGTTTCCTTGTTTTTTATGTTTACTTTGTCTGGCAATTGCTAGTTCTTAAATGAAGCAGCTGCCATGACAACCAACGACTTACATTTGCCTGCAAGACATGATTAGTTGCTGGAAATATGATTCAACATTTGTGAATTTGTAGTGTTTTAATGTCAGGATTTCCACATTTTCTGGAAAGTCCTGGATTGTATTCATTAATTTTCCAGGCCCTGGAACGTTCTGGAAAATAAGTTTGGTCCTGGAATGTCTTTGAAAATAAAAATCCTGGATAGTTTATGAATATACTGGTAGTTCAAAATAAACAACATGTAGCAGCACTTATTTACTGAAATACAGTGATGAGGTGAATGAACTTTTACTGGGGTTACATTTTGTAAGTACATTGCACAGTAAGTAACTGCTGTTTATCTTTATATTCATCATCATCGTCATCTCTCTTTAATAAAACAGATTGACAAAACGCAACCATACAACAAAACGTTGACAGGCTCCAAGAAGATCCTGGAAAAAACGTTTTAACAGTCCTGGAAAGTCCCAAAAAAGTCCTGGGATTGTTTTTTCTGTGAAAGTGTGAGGCTCCTGTAATGTGTGGCGTACGTTTTTGCAGAGAAAGAAACGAAAGCTCTGAGAAAGAAGATGAAGCGTCAGGAGATCGCGAATCGTGCTGCAGAGAAGGAGCTTGCTGAGATATCGCTGGAACAGCAGGTGCTACGTGAGCTGAGGGCTAAACAAACGCAAACCCAGCAGACACAGACTCGACAGCCAGCCGACCAGCAGCCGACAGTCAGCCAGGCCTCGGCGTCAACGTCAGTCACCGACTTAACCAACACGACGCCTTCGACGCCTGCTGTCTACGCCAAGTCAGAGCTGGTTGTGGCGCTGAATTGGACGTCTGAAGTGGACAAATCACAGGATAGAGTCAGTTGCTCTTTTACAATAGTTGTGGCATCATTATATTACTTTGTACTGCAATGAAAACATTTGTGTAATTTTTCAAAAATTTATGATCAGTTAATTCTTAATGACAATTATTACTAACAGCTAACATGCAAGAAAAATACGTATTTTTATGAATTTTTTTCAGCTAATGGCTCTCAAAAGTGTACCGAGACAACGATAGGTCTATATTATCATTTGTATGGTGAGCGACTAAGCGTTTATTTTATCCAATTACTTTCTTCAGTGAAACTTATTATCACTGATCAAATGCTTATTATTTTATCTACTTCATAATGCAGTGATTTTCAACCGGGGTTTCGCCGAACCCAAGGGTTCGGCAAGCATCTACCAAGGGTTCCACAGATGGCCAGTAAAAATAACTTAGCGAGCAAAGTCACACCAGACAAAGTCATAGAAAATCAGCAACAAACGAAATTAAGCTTCAGCACGTCTATTTTTTGCATAGATCTACTGTGTTGAATCATTTTTGTCGTTAGTAATTTTGGCATGTTTGCATTGTAGGCCTATATTATAATGTAAGCCCCCTATAGGTCTATGCACGGCATTACTCAACTCTGAGGATTAGTGCGTTATCGGAAATGATTAGCTATGGTTACGAAATCGTTTGATGATTTACTTAGTTAATTCAATTCTTTGCTAAGGAAAATAAAAAACGCGTGTCCAAGAGCGTCCACGTGATAAATTTTCTGGGTTGGTGGTGGGGGCTAAGCGGCCGTCGACGATCGCCTTGCCCGCCGTGTTCGGTTAAATACTCGTACAGTAACTTACTGCTGCCTACTAATAGTTAAATGCTATAGCTCTTCATGGGAAACCCATCTTGAAGCTATGGAGCGGCCAAATTTCATATTGTAATTGGTCATCTTTGCCTGCTTTGTCGTCCCTATGGAGGCTCTGCCCTGCTAGGAAAATGAGTCTGTAGCTTTTATACCTTGCATACGTCGCTGGATGCGTGGATCAATGCATGCGGTTCCATGAATGACCTCCACGCTTGTTTAGGGTTCCACTGCAGCAAAAAGGTTGAAAAACACTGTCGTAATGCATTTTTGGAGAGTGATCTTAGTCAGAAATTTAAGATTAAAATTTTATTGATCTTTAAAAAGTGTCATTAGTTAATCATGCCATTAATTTTTGCAGCTCTGATTTTGAGCATACATTTTTGGATTTTTGCACGCAACAGCAGCTACTGCTTTAGCGTGATAAATTGCCAGAGCAATTCTGTCTGTCCGTCTGTTCGTCTGTCACACAGGTGGATCAGTTAGGTGGATCAGTCCAAAACAGTGCAAGCTAGGATCACCAAATCTTCACCGTTGGCTGCCTGGAAGACTCTAGCTCAGGATCAGTTTTCCATAAATTCGAAGAGGGTCACCCCGAACGAAGGCACTAAGTGAGAGAGGGTGGGAAAAATTTGCGATTTTCAGTCGATATGGCGTTGGCTGAGCGGGACAGGTGGTGCCGTCTGGTGAGTACAAGTAAAATACTATAGATAATTTGCCGCTGGTCGTCTGGCGCCCTCTGCATGTTCTCCTTTGCATTAGCAGGGCTTTTCTTGTTGCTCATGATGTAAGACTTTTAACAGTGTGTGCCAGTCAGTTAGTCTGTAGAGAAATGCATAGAAATATGTTTCAAATGATAGTAAATGTGCAGTGACATTGGGATTGGTAGTGACTACTGGTGAAGTATAGTGTATGAGAATATTGTGATGTTTGCATTTGTTAGTTGGAGCAAGAGGCCGTAGGTGATTCAGACAGTATGCTGCCAACCCCTCGTGAAATCAAGTCAGCTGAAGTAAGAACTCCTTCCTATAATACACTCACTTAGCTTTCACTCTGCTTCATATATTCGTATGCCGTGTATATTTTTATATTGTTTGCTGACACTATTATGTGTACTGATGTCATCTTTCTCTAGTTCAGTGATATTGACTTAAAACAAAGTGTTACATATTAATTTATTAAACATTGCACATCTGTTAAACTTTCTGTAAAGGTTAAACTTTTTGTTCTGTTTTTATGTGTATGTGCAATCCTGCCTGGAAAGGCCGTCCCCGAAATGACCTATACTGTGTCGGGCAGAACGTTAAACCGTACTCACTCACTCACTCACATCTGTTGTTTTCAGAATGATTTGCTACTTAGATTATTGTTTGTGACTGACTGTGGTGTTTTGGGTCATTTTTTGTTCGCTATTGTGCATTCCTCATAAAGATCATGCCCATTCATTTCTGTGCTGTATTGACACATTTCTTTTGTTTCCAATCTGTAGATATTATGTGCTTGACAAAAGCATTATTGTTAGCATGTTTTATGCATATAAGTATTATATTACCCAGAAACGTATGCTGCATTGGAGGTAAATTTAGACCACATTTATCTTTTTGACAATGTTGGCAAATATTGATCGATTTTAACCCTTTTGGGACGAGCTACATGGGAGCCTTGTACTTTATAACTGCTCTCGTGGCTGTGCTACGTGGGACTCAAGTAGTACTACAATGGTTAGTAAATGGCACTCTTAGCCTGCAGGATTAGTGTGTTGGCAGGCCAGTCGTGGCTTTGTGAATGAATATGTTGTAAAATACCTGTCTGTTTCACATATGTACTAGTAAATATTAACTTTCTAGAATTGGCAATCATAAACTCGAGCCTTTCTAGACTACATAATAAATGTACGTATTTTGCATGAGGTCGGTAGTGCAGTTGTGGCTTGTTCCGAAAGGGTTGATAATTTTTTCATTATTGCATTCTCAGGAACTGTAGAAAATGTGGAAAAATTGCCATCTTCTCTTTATTTGAATGTTTAGTTGTATGTGTTGAGCACCTTTGTAGTTGATCCATATTTTTCAAAGTTATCGTAACTTAAAAATTGGCCTTGTTTTTTTCCAGGATATGGTGTATGAGAGAATTTGTGCTGTGTGCAGACTATGTTTCAGTCAGCCACAGTGCTTGACATTACAGCTCAGGCAAAGAAACTTCGCGACCGAGAACTGACAAAATCAAAAAAGCCGAGCACTCTGAAAAAGGTTAGAACCATTGCATTGGTGTTTTAAGTTTTTAAGCTGTTTTTGCTGACGGATAAGTTTGAAGTTTGGTTACCATTGAATTCTACTCTTGTGTGGGCTGATTTGTTTTTTTTTGCTTGCAAACTGTCAATTTATTTCTGTTATATTTATTAAAATCTGTGTCTTTTTTACTGATCAACATTATTACATGTGTAATTTTTGTGCAACTTTGTGACCGAGTGATGTCCGCAGTATGCTGTGTCTCAGCATCTGTCATTCCTGTGATTATTGCCGATGTCATTGTGGCATGTTGATGTAAGAATTTTTGTGTCGTGGTGTAGTGGTAACTAGGGATGCCAGTTATATGCGATCGCATATTTGATCGCATATTTTGCCAAAACTCGCATATTTTTCTGCATATAATAGCATTTTCTGAATCACGTATGCCAAAATTATGCCGCATATGCACAAATTGGCATATATTCGCATATACACCATGTATTTCTTCATGTGTGATTGCATTTTTCAGCATTTTCCTTGTCCAGTGTTGTTTCAAGTCCGTTAAATATTTTTGGTCGCAGATGATTACCAGTACTTACAATTAGACGTTGAATAAACTGAAGTCAAAAATGTCAAACTATGCAGAATAGGCCTATTAATAATCATGATTATGATTCTCCGTCACTGGAATTTGCATATGCTGGAAATATGCGGAAAAATATGTATATATGTGCCACATATTTTGCCAAATTCCGTATATTTTCCTGCATATTTTGCCTCAAAAAGTTTTGCATATTTTAAGAAAATTCTCTGCTATAAACCGGCATCGCTAGGTAACAAAATTTATCTTTGCCAAGCCCACTTAGCACCTGGATGGGTGACTGTCTGCCAGCAGATCAACCATCTCGGTATCTAATCAGACACTGCGTCAACTTTCGAGGGTCGTTCAATAAGTTCCAGGACTGTTTCTCTCAGTAAGCACACAGTGACAGCTGAAAACCAAAACTATTATGAAGTTGTACTGCCACTATAGTACATCACTTACCATGGTCTCATTTATGACGTCGCTTTGTGATGTCATTATTATTAAGATATAAATGATGGGCATTGACGTTTGTTTAGAAAATTAGATTAGAGAATAATCATAAAATTTTCTAGAAGCAGAAGCTGTAGAAAGTGCTGAAATTTATTGTAGATTATTTGTAGTAATTAGCAATGACACTTTATTACGTTTGAAAGTATTTGAATAGTTCGCCCACTTTTGCAGCGATCATTATTCGGTTAGTGATGATGTCAGTGTTGGAGCACTGCTTATGGCAAAAAGGGTCAGCTGCAGACAAAGCATGTTTTGGTTTACTCAAAGAGTTGTTCTTGCAGACTTTTTTGCTTGAAAGATATACTGTGAATGAACAATATTAACAGGCATTATTGTCTGATTGATTATGACCAGCAGTTTGCAGCAATTGACCAGGTTTGCTGCAGAAAGGTGTCATTCTTTAAAATGGCAGTGCCCCATCGTGCAATGGGCCCATTAGACAGTTAAGAAAATTGAAAAGATGGGCTAGGAACTGCTACAGCATTTGCCATACAGTCCAGATTTAGCACCAAGTAATTTTCATTTGTTTGGACTACAGAGTGAATCACTTGAAGACATTGAGTTTAACAAGAAATTTGAGCTAATGCTCACGGGAAGCACAAAAGCCTATAGTAGTTCCTGTTCGCAAACTGTCAGTCTATCTTCTGCCATTTTGTCGCGACTTTTACGGGGATACCACTCTTTGATGCCCTTGTGCGCAGGTTTCCTTGAACCTAGAAAATCGAGACTTGGACCGTCAAAATCTACGAAATCGCCAAAAAATCCATAAAACTTCCTATTTTGGCGTTCAAGGTCACTCAAAGTCATTGAATTTGGCGCCAATCGAGAGCCAGTGTACGACTTCTTATTAGTGATTAATAGTAACCTAGGCCCTATCTCGAACCGTTACTGAGATACAGCGACTTATTAGCCAAAAATCGCAATTTTTTGCCCACCCCCGTCTCATTTAGCACCCTCGTTCGGGGTGACCCCCTTCGAATTTATGAAAAAGCTTTACAGTTCCTAAAACTAGAGTCTTATAGGCAGCCGACGGTGAAGATTTGGTGATCCTAGCTTGGATTGCTTTTGCCTGATCCACCTGTGTGACAGCCGTTGGACAGACAGAATTGCAATGGCTAAGATGCGCTGAAAGCAGTAGCTGCTTTCACGCGTAAAAACGATGAAGATGTTCTACAGCATTTCTACAGGTGCCAATAAAAAACTTAGTGCTACGGGTTCCAGCTGACTTGTGGAACAATGGGAACATTGCAGTGATCTGCAGGGAGAATATGTTGAAAAGTAACATAACTGTCAAAAATGTGCGATTTACTGTCGCATTAAGGACGTAGCCCTGGAATGCCCCTCGTAGCTTTATACCCTCCATTGCATGGTAAAGTGAGTGTCAGCTTTCTGCTGATATTGAATGTAGTCCTATAGCTGCCAGTTTAGTCAGATCTGAGGCTCAGGCTGATTGGCTTGGTCTAAAAATTGGCGGCTGCCTGACACTTGCTACATCTGTCAAATGAACCTCGTGAATTTTTGCAGTAGCAATGCCATGATGACAACTCCGTAAACATTGTGATGACTAGTTTACTGCTGCCGTTATCATGGACTTTGTATTTTAGGATGTTATCTTGTTATAAATTATTGTATTATTGTTTTTTAAACCCTCAGTACTAAATTCCTGATGGTGAAATATTGAACGCTCACAAGTAGAACACAGCGGCGTTTACGTGGTGATGAAAGTGCTGTGAAAGGAGACTGAATTAACAGCCGCTGGAACAAATATTTTGTCTCCCTAGTGTCTTCAGTGATAACTGTGATATCATTATTACTGTTTTCTGTGTGTGTTCGCATGAAGGTGATACTGAAGGAACGTGAGGAGAAGAAAAGATCTCAGCTGATCGATGATTCTCTGCCACTGAATCTGACTTCTGATGACCAAGTCCCGGCAGCACCAGGACCGGCAGGCTCCCAGCTGCAAGAACGTAAGTCCTGCCATATGCTGCTTTGCTATAGTGTTGATTTTTTTCATTTTTTTCCTGTTTTTTGTCTTCATGGTGACTAGTCTTCGGTGGCTACTGGCTAGATTGGTGAGCAGTGACTGTCGGTTTAGAAGTTAGAACAGTTTCAAAAATTTTCTTTGTGGGACTGACTCTCCCAACTGGGAGGAACATAATGTGTAATAATTTAGCCTAATGTGAACTGGGCCAAAATGAGCTCGCTAAACAAAAACAAAGTTTACTGTGTGTGAAATATATCAAGTTATGATATACGACTAATTGCTGCGGCTAGTTAGGCAAAGTTCTTGCATGATATACACCGTGGGCCATAAAAATGTGCCACTTTACTTTTGTCCATATCTTCGCCAATTATTGACCATTTTTCAAAATTCTTTCACTGGCGCACTCTGCAGACACTTTGCAATAATGTGATTATTATATATCCCACCACACGGTAAATGCGTTTCTACACTATCTTGTGAAATATAAATGTAAGCAAAAGCTAACGATAATAACAAAAATTTAGGTAAATGAAAAAACGCTTTGGACCAAAATTCCGACGAATGATTTGTATGACACTAGACTTGTGTTATACCCACACTGTCTAGTGTCATACAGACCATTCACTGCAATGTTGGTCTGAAGTGTTTTTTTTTCAATTTTACCAAAATGTTTGTTTGTTATTATCATCATGTATGCATATTTCATTGATATTTCACAAGGTAGTGTAGAGACGCATTTATGGTGTGGTAGGATCTATAATAATCACATTATCGCAAATTGTCTGCAGAGTGCGCCAGTGAAAGAATTTTGAAAAATGGTCAGTAATCGGCGAAGATATTGACAAAAGTAAAGTGTCATGTTTTTTATGGCCCACGGTGTATATAAGCAAGTGTAATGTGGAGTATGTTGTTTTGCTATGAACTGCAGAGGCTGCAGGGGAAGCGGTGGTACGCAGTGGATCGCCACAGAGCGGAGAAGTGTCTCCTGTGAGTCAGATGTCACCATACAACATGAGTCCATTGTCGGTGAGTCCAGTTGGCTCGGCTGGAGTCAGTCCCATCGCAGGCGGTGGTGTGCTTGGTCCCGGCGCTCCTGGCATGACTTCCGTCCTTGCAAAGATCCACAGCCGCAGATTCCGAGAGTATGCCATCGCTCATGTATTCTGTTTTTTTTTTTGGTTTGCTTTGTACAAATTGCTGTAGCATTATGTGTCTGAAAATACAGTGATTTGGGGCACGGCCCAACGTGAGGCCACCTGGCGCCATAAGTTCAAAGGTGGGAAAAATTTGGAGGCTGAAATTTTCTTTTTTTCTCTAAACTTTACAAGGGATCTAGCTGAATTTTGGCCTCAGATTCTTCCGGGTAGGAGTCGTTCTTCCACCCAGGGCAAGAAGTGGAAAATAAAAAAATATGAAAAGAAGAAAAAAACAATGCAAATACATAAAGCCTCCTGTTACTATGTTCAAGCGGCGTACTAATGACATAGTAACATCTGGGAGTGTGTGACTAGTTTTTTAGTGGTATGTTAGCTCATGCAGACCACTAAATTTCATACAGAAGTAACTCTGTACGAGGAGTAAATGGCTAGAAACTAGATGTGACAAAAGTGGTGTAAAATTGTGGTTATTCTATAGCAGCTTTCTATCTCGGTGCCAATTATGTGTGCTGCATAAAAGAATAGGATTTTGATTACAATTATTGTTATATTTAGTTGTACAATTGTTACTTTGTGTATTAGTTGACATCGGCAGTAGTTCATTGACTTGCTTGCCATTATTGTGATGGATGCCAGAGCAGGATGATTGTTTTGTAGATATTGTAACCAAGTCTTGGACAGGGAAATTGACGACTGCTGCACAGAGCTGCTCCAGGATCTCGTTCGCATTCAGGAACAAAGCTTCAACAAAGAACCAGCAAAGGTTTTGCGTAACTGATAAATTGTTGCCGTTTATTCTGTATTTTGGAAATCTTCGATTAACCATTGATGACTGCAACTGGATTTGCATTTGACACGCACTGCAACCAGCAGATGGCGAGTTAAGGCCGCAGTGGATTGTGGGCTGAAATGATCCGGTGCAAGAAGTTTCCGTTTTTTTAACTGGCAGCTGCTAATTTCCAACAGGAAATATTTTTTATGTTCATAATCTCAATTTTGCTTAGCTAACTTTCCCCAAAACGGTAGAACTTTATCCCAAACTTGGCAATGTTATAATGTCACAAGTCATCTTTTTTGCATATAATGACTTATCTTATTACAGATGCTAATGCATGTACAAAAAATTATAATGCTTGATTTGTTTATGTTGGTATCTGTGTATGATGTCAGCCGCTGATATTGCACAACAGATTATAAAGGTTTGTGTATCTTGTGGGATGCTCAGAGCTGTCGACGAATTGTCATGGGTCTGCGTGAAGTGACGAAACATCTGAAGCTGAATCAGCTGAAGTGCATTATCATATCACCCAATATGGAACGCATTCAGTCAAAAGGTATATTTTGATTTGTATTTTTTCGATTTATATTTAATTTCAGTGATTCAGATTGCCACTGAATTGAATGGACATCAGTGTGTCTACGTTGAATTTGCTGTTATTTTAAAATAATAGTTGTATATATAGTCATGTAATCGGTTGCGAAAAATAATATTTGTACCAGGTGATGCATAAACAGTGAAACAGGCATGCTTTGCATCGTTGAGTGATTTCAGATATGATTATCTTTGTGGAACACTTGAACAAATGTTTTGTATGACTACTGTTCGTAATGATAGAGGCTAATTGTTTGCAGAACTGTCTGATTGTTTCATCTACATAAAGCGAGCATGTTCTAATTTTTTTATGCACTTCTTTTATATTGTTTCGATGTTTTCTTGAAAATTTCCTGACATAATATGCCTTTGCAGAGTGCAGACTCTGTAGATTACATGGGCAAATGTATTTTTCATTCTCACTTTTATAAATCATTGTATATCCAGTAATTTAGCATTTATTTGTGATGTTTGAACGGCCACTTCTGGGTGCAGTAATTTTTTTGTCATGCAGTCCATTAGTTTGAATTATTGTATTTAATATATGAGTTATCAGTACAGAAGTGTGTGATGTATTGCGACATGGTGTGATGATGGACAGCTGTGCTAATTGTGGCGTAACGGTGGGGTGTCAGACTTATGATTGAGAGGTTGTGGGTTCGACTCAGGTTGCTGTCAAGTAGTTACTACTTGGATGGGTGACTGTTTCTGGGATATACTAATACCAAGGTCAACTCAGCCTTCCATCCCTCTAGGGTAGGTAAATTTAGTATCGGCCTGTCTGGTTTGGGTTGGGGTTGAGGTGAGGTGCATTCTCATGTTGGGTGGCAGGTGTGATTCCATATGGCAGGTGACGCTCCATAGCTCTGCGGTGGGTTTTCCTTTAAGAGCTATGCAGCATCTTTTAACCTTTTAACTGTAACAGGAGGCCTGGATGATGCTCTGAATAACATAATTGAGATGAGTCGGCAGCAGGACGTGCCGTTTGTATTTGCGCTCGGTCGGCGTGCTCTCGGTCGGGTCTGTGCTAAGCTTGTTCCAGTCAGCATCGTCGGCATATTCTGCTATGAAGGCAGCGAGGTCTGTCTCAGTGGCGTTGTGAATACATGTAACCGATCATTATTGGTAGTAAGTAAGTAAGTAAGTAAGTAAATACAATATTTAGAGTGCATAGTTATGTTAGTCAGTGGCTGAATCTGTGGCAGTTTTGTGATATGCTGCACCTGATGCATGGAACAGTCTGCAACTCTTGGTTTAATAACTGTTTGATGCTGCTTCTTTGAGATGGGACTTTAAAACATTACTGTTTTATTGAGCATTTTTTATGTAATTCATTTTTTTTATTTGTACATATCTTAAAGCTTTTTCTTGGGTTTTTAGGCATGTATTATAAACCACGGACCATTTTTATAAGTGGTTATTTTTCATTGATTGACTGATTGTTTCATCAGTCGGTCGAACTGATAGCTTGTAACTAATGTGGTAGGATGAATTGATCTTTAGACTTTACACATGATAGATAGTCGCTAGTGTTAGAGCACTGCGGCATGGTTTGTTGGTCTTTGTGTAAAATAGCTGCAGAGTAGTTCGTCAGTCTCGCTGTTGAAATGCTATAGCTGCTCTTATGGCTGACAGTGCCAGTCAGGGTTGATAAAAATCAGGATTTTTTAAATAAAAATTGAAAGCATCGATTTTTTTAATTTAAATCAGATATTTTGATTTTTTTATTTTTATTAGATTTTTACACCATTCTATGCTATCTGTGATAACCAGTGTGTTACCTTTATCTGTTAGTTTGTGGATAACAGTAATTGGTCTTGATTAGAGTTTCTTTTTTTAAAAATTTACATGTGTTATTTTTTATAGCAGCCTGGCAAAGAACTATTTACAATTTTAACCTGGTGATGCACTCTAATGTTTGTGAATATTTATGGGGCTACAATTTGTCAGACTTTTAATGCAGATAGTAGACATCGATAAAGGCCATAACATTTCTAATACCTGTAAGCATACTGATTGCTGAAAGTAAAGTCTGCCAAAACAACATGAGCAATTAACAAGAGTCAAGGCCGAGCAATTGGCGATGTTAACTTTGGTAAAATGTAGCAGGTTAAGCTAA
>Ga0209671_1003964_pt1 | contig 14476 bp, 13 predicted proteins | sample WorMetHERISLAND2_2_FD_187401 | JGI IMG/M metagenome (GOLD analysis project Ga0209671, IMG submission 187401) | Marine gutless worms symbiont microbial communities from Max Planck institute for Marine Microbiology, Germany - Olavius geniculatus... | ecosystem: Host-associated > Annelida >... | reverse complement strand
AATGTGAACATCATCATAGTAATCAGATCATAATGTTGTTTAAAATTTACTTCAAACTGTAATATTGAATAGTTCTGGAATAGTTCGTATGTGTCGTAGGCCTATTGTTCTTGCAGCGGTAACGCAGTTGACATTTTAGCTGTTTCACGTTTAAATCAAAGGTACAATTTATAGAGAAAAAACTGAAATCATAAATCCTTGGGGGGTCCATAGACCCCCTAGCCCCCCTAAATGACGCCCCTGCTTGCCGTTTGATTGCTCAGAAGTCGGAAAACCACGTATCCCGCTTATAGTGCAAATTAGAATTAATGCTTTAAGCTTACTTGTAGTGCAATATACGGTGCCTTCGCAAATAAACATGATTTTCATGATAAGAAACTGCAACTACGCAATGTGAATTACTTTTTCACTAAAGTCGTGTGCAGCAAACATCGTAATTATTTTTTATTTTATTATAATATGTGTAATTATGTCGTCGAATTACTAGGCTACTGTTATTATTAATATTAATTTATGTTCATAGTGGCAAAAACTAGACTCGGAACTAAGATTTCGACACTTGTTGGAGCAAGTTATTTAATGCATTTTTGGTGCCATTTTTTATTTTGAAGGTGAGAAAATTCAGATTTAAACTCTGCAAAAGTTATACATACGATCGAACATAGTTTGATGTTTAGCACTAATTAATGTAAGTACCTACATGTATCGCTATTGTTTCACAATAACTAGTGCACAGGCGCGCTGTTGTGTGGATTAAGATTGAGTGAGTGTCTGAGTGAATAGAGTTTCAGGCACTATTTGAATCGATCTAAAGCTGCCACAAAGATGTTGCAAGAATAAAATTGTGCAGTTTTTTTGGAGACATCGTGTATATTCAAATTCGAACTTCCGCCAGTCTATCTGCATACGGCAAGAACGGGACGTAGCCTATACTATGCAGAGTATTATGGTAATGTTATTAACTGCACATTGACCCGACCGGCGTTCATTGTGGCAAATAAGTCGCGATTTGGGCCTAGAAAAACAATTATTCGTAAATAATGCAATAATATGTGCACTCTGTGCAGTTAGTTTTTAGCACGCGTCGGCACAGTCTCATCAAATGTGTCTGTCCGTCCGTCCGTCCGTCTGTCCATCAGACATTCGTATTATGCTAACAGAAGTATATATGATATATTTACTTTCCCACACGACTGACTATACATATTTTTTCGTAAAGTATATTGTCCAAAATTTTTATTGAATTCGTCAAAGCACTGACGGCAAAAAAAAAACAAAAATAAGCTCCGAATTTTTGCAGTACACTGCGTAAATTTTTGATGGCAAAAGCGATTTAATTCTAACCAACATTTTGGAGATCTCTGAATTCGGTTAATGTAGTACGTTGTGCAGGGAAGGTAAGTAGGCTAATAAAACTATAAATTATTGACATTCATTTACGGTATTAGTCGCGCTAATTTTCCGACCACAAAATGTGTTTATTCGGCTAACAAGAATTTGCCGACGATGCGTTTATTACAGTGCCGTACGTACGCAGCTAATGCAGACGCTACGGTAATTTGTCATCTGTCGCTGGAGCTGAACGGGCTATTAGCTCGACCGAATATTATGACACCCGACGGTTGCTCTATTTCTGGACCGAAACGCCCCGCGTCTGCGGAGTTGGGAATTACTGACTGGCGTGACAAGAGATCTGCGCGTGCGCACGCCCATTGATTTCCGTTTCCGGTGCTGACGTCACGGACTGACGTCACGACCGTTATTACGGCACGTGGTGGGCGAATAATTATGCCTCGAAGATTGGGAATTTGAAAAACAATTCGTCTACTCTTGATCATAGACTGAGCAGATTGCAGCGTGCATTATGATAATATAGATGAGTTGGAAAAAGAGTAAAAATCAAGCTTAACCAGACAGTATCGCAGTGAATCCGAACAGCCACGATGACAGACCAACTTTCTTCCCAGCTTAACGTAGGTCTATGTCTGCCGTCTGACATGCATAAAAATTAAACTTTTTGTTCAAACCAAATACTGAAAAGATGTTCAACCGACCCCGTAATCGCCGCAGATCCCGGCGATTATACAGTAGTTTTATTTATATCGTTAAAATAGGCCTGCAGTTGAGTGCAACGAAATACTACATAAAATCAGAACTTTGCTGATGATATAGGCTAAATCACTCTTAAATTTAAACAATTTCATAATGTCGACAATTGCCGTTGCATTTTTAAACTCTCTTAACAACGCAGACGAAATGTCACGTAAGCACTACGCATTTCTATGTTTCGTTTTTCCAGTGAATTCCTTTGTCCTAACCTCTCGCCCATGTGTGATGAGGTAAAATAAAATAAAATATTTTTTAAAATTTAAAATAACTGGAAACGATCGCAGTCGACTTCGTTCAAGCCTACTGTTTGCCGAAGCGTAGCGCTCAACCTTGCACACAAGTCTCCTTACATCACAGGGGTTAAGAACTTGGGATGCACGGCGATGAAGCAAAATAAGATGTTTTACAGGTGTTAGAGGTACGTTGCTTTATTTTATTTTGTTTCGTAGCAGATGTGCGAGGAGGGCCCTTGTGAATCGGCGACTGAATCACAGACTACAAAATATAACCGGCGTCCGGTCGTAACAGCAGTACATTCACAGTTCGCATCTGACGCAGTCGTGAGTGACGAAGTGCCAGTCGATCGCCCGCGCACACTAAACGCCGATTCTGTCGCTGCCGATATACCGCGGGACGCTTTTAATCGTCGCAGAACCCGCCGCGTGCAGTTAACATTTCCGTTGACGTCTGCAACCCGCAGACTAGGCCTATATAACTCGAGCAAACTAACGCATTAATTTACTGTATTCTGGACGACTTTGTATGAAAAGATAGGCCTAGCTATTTTCCCGCATTTGCGCAAAAAAACAGCAGACTGTCGTTTGTTTCGTCTGACGCTATTAAAGTAAAATCCTGCACTGATAGGCTGATAGCGAAGAATAAAAGCTACAAGAAGAAGAATAAACTAACAGTAACGTGTCGTGATGTCGTCGAAGATGTTATTGTGGTCGGCAGTGATGACAGAGATCGTCATTGTGTCGTTGCTAGGCGACGTAGTCGCACCTGCTTCATCAGCCGCCGTCGTGCCGTCGACCTCGGCCGCCAGACACCGCCGCCAGCTGAACGCTGAGTCAGTCGCCGATCACCACGCCGTGGAAGAGGCCCGTGATGATGTCCCCGAGTCACGATCTGCGCTGGTCCGTGCGTGGCTGCGTGCCGCCGCGGTCCGGCAGCGGCTACGGGACGCCGAGGACTGGAACGAACAGCAGTGGAAGCAACGCCACGTCGATGACAGCAACAACGACGATGATGTTAATGATGACATCTACCTAGTGCGTCGTCGCGCGCCTGCCTGGAACAGTGACAGCGACTTGCATTTTCCGCGGACCAATTCGGTCAGTCCACAACGCACTTTCACTTTCATTCATTACTTTCAGCTGAATTTTTGGCCGACCGTACTAACGGTCGTGCCTTCGGCACAAGATTGTGTCTGTTGACTCTTGTTTATTAGTAACACTTGTATTGTGGCTAAACGGTATGTCTAACCGAAAAAATGTCTCAACAAGTTAATTGCAATGGCTACCCTGTGGTACCAAGTTAGACCCCCATTTCTTACAATTTCCTCGCTTTCTTAAACGGGCTGTAATTTATTTATAATTAATACGATATAGCGCCTGGCCAGATAATCGCGCGTGGCGTCTATTATACTAGCGTTAATTGTAGCGTTGGAAAGCAGCCCTAACGTAGCGTTTATAAAACTGTAGTCACGTCGAGGTGATCGCTTTCTCTCTGCGACCGGAAGTCGGGCGCTGCCTTCGGACATATTAAGGTCGGCCTTTTCTAGCGACAGCTGGGCTTTTTGTTGGAACAACTTGTTTTATTTCGAAATTGCGACATTTACAGCAAAAATACGGCGACACCGTTCTGTGGCACTGGGTGTCACATCATAGCTATTAGGTTGACAAGTAAGTCTATGCACGCCATGGAGGGCTAAAATGCAAGAGTGTAGGTGGGACATTAAATAGGCAAGGTCCAAAAATGCAACTGTGGAAATACGGAAATGACAATGTCGGAACTCGGGAGTAATCAGTGTGGAAAAGATCAGAGTTTAAAACACAATTGATGTGAAGATCTTACTGCCTATATCTCCAGTGGTCCTCTGATACCAACCTGCCCCCTCGCTCTCACATGGTGTCATTCAGACTTCTGGCCAATGCGCTCGAAATGGAGCGGATTGCAAGTGATAGGTCGCGTGTTCGAACTGCGGAAAAGTCGCCATTGTCATTGGCGACGGGCATCACGGACAAACAGATACAGAAACGCGTGCTTTTGACATGACGACAACAGTAACGCCAACGCACCAGACTGCAATTTCTCTGTACAAACTGTGGGCAGGCAGAAAACCTCTCCTTATTCGCCGGCAACGAACTGCGTGCCAACCACTCGACACCATGCACTCATGTAGCGTTACTGATCAGGAAAACAATCGATTAGTACGGACGGACGTAGAACAGGAACGACAAGCATCGAGCCGTTGTTACATGTAAAACTAAAAGAATGTGTGCCGACATACTGTCCGGCCGTCCGCCTATCTATACACTGCATTCGCAACTTTATTTTGGGGGTTTAGGGTCGTTCAAAATCATCAATGTTGATATCCCTTGAAAGCTCGTCAGCAGTTCTTGTTATGGTAAGCAGCAGGTCATGTCTATCTGCAACCGTTTTCATGCTAGACGAGCCAACAGCGGTAAAATAACGAATTCTGAGGTGGTACCTCTTTTTGATGCCCGCATGTGCAGGCCTCTTTAAAGGTAGAGAATCGTGACTTGGACTGTTGAAATCTACGTTTAATGCTGAAAATTCTGTAGGCAGGAGGTCCTGGTTTATCTCTAGTGATTACGGTGCAATTCGCTGTGTGTCGCATCCTGAAATCGCAAAAAAACATATTTTTGTGTCCAAGGTCATCCAAGGTCATTGTTTTCGCTGTCAATCGAAAGCGCATATACGACTTATTATAGGCCTAAGAGAACAATGTTTTATTTGAGGTTTGCAGTGACTTTTAAAATACTTTTTTCATAAATGTTTTTCCGTTCTCTTTTAACGTTTATTAGCGTAATTTATGCCTCACAGTGATGTAGCAGCTGTTATTACTGTCAACTGCCACTCGCTTTCTCATACTAGGCCGCCGCGTGCGCGTTTGCTTTTTACAGCAGCTTTGGGACCAGAAAAATATCGCGCGAATTACCGCATCGCTGCGGCTAGTCTGCAGCCGTAACACGTACTCGATCGTATACTCGCGGGACAGTGCACAGTACATCAAAAAGGCGGCTTGCGTTATGTCGCAATTGCTGTTCGTCTTTTTTGCCGTTGAGATTCATTCGCCGCATACAACCAGCAGTGCAGCAGTGCGTTCACGACGTGCATTTGTAGGTCTATCCACAGCTGCCTGCGGCGGCGTTTTGCGTACAACGAGCGCTTTATTATTACAGTCCGTCTCGCTTTGTTCTTCTGTCTTTACACCGCTTATTATTAGTCACACTGCTGTATTTTTGATCGCCTGTGAGTTTCTATGCCTCAGCCTTAGCGAAGGCATTGAATGGGTTGTCGGTCGATGAGTGTGAGTTCGTCTGCTTGTTAGCACAAAACACGTGCCAGAAACCACTACACTGTGGCTGACGTAGGCCTAGCTCAGAAAGAGACCAACCATTTCAGATTTTGAAAGTGAGGCACTATAATAGCGAAGGGTTTGAAGTATCGCTAATCGATATCAAATTCATAGTTAAGTAATAGATTATGCCCCTATATTATGGTGGCATCGTGAAGGTTGCGCGATAAACCAGCGTCACTATGCAATGTGAAATATTCCAGCGAGTTCTGCGGCGAGCGAAATCATTCACGTCGACGTTTGGAGTGACGTTAAGTATCATCTAGATTTTACATTCCACGTCGAATGTGTTTTGGTGTTACAGGCTCCACTAACTGATGACCCCAGTAAGAGCAGTGGCACATGAAAGGATGTACCCCAGGCTGAGTAGCCACGTTTCTTCAGCAACTCAAACACTGCGCATGTGGTTCAGTAGGCGCCCATATTTACCACAATAAAACCAACATTTGCAGCCACTACACTGTATCTCAAAAAACATCCCGAACATTTTCGACTGTAACTTGAACAAGAATTGTCAGATTTTAATAATTTTTGGTACGAATATTCCTCAGACAACTGGCCATCAAATAACCATTCAGTTTTCCACCGACTGTTCATGCATTACCTGGGGCAAGCAGAACAAACGAAATATTACATTTTTACCCAGTATGGCATTATTACTTAATTTAAATAACGCACAAAACATACATTTTGTTTACATTTTTGACATATTGGCTAACATTTCATATAATTGTTTCATTTTTCCAACTGCCTGCAGTACAATTGCTTGAATTGTGTGCCCATTGTCCAAACGTAGGCACGGAGATGACTTCTCCATGCATTGACAGCGGTGTCGATAATGTTATGATTCAGACTAATCCAGACTTCTGCAGTAGCTTCCTGAATTCATAAACGTTTCTGAACGCCATCTGGTAGATACACTGCTGCACTGGTTGTTGGGGGCCACAGATGTGGATAGATAGAATTTATCGACGTTTTTCATTCATTTCAATGCGTATTTTGCTTGGTCAGGTTTCTCCAGGTAGTGCGCAGAAACAGACATTGGATGAGGTGGAAAAAAACAACTATTTAATAGCCATTGTGTCACAAATGTTTGTGCCAAAAATTATTAAAATCTGTTCGTCTTTTTGAAGCTACGATCGATAATATCGGCGATGTTTTTTCGCGTTTTTGTATATTTTAACGCATATCTTAACGCTTGGTCTGCTTTCCTTAGGTAGTGCAGAAGCAGACATTGGGTGAGGTGGGAAACTGAATGGTCATTTTGATGGCGAGTTTTGTCAGGAATATTCACACTAAGCATTATTAGAATCGGACAATTTTTCTTCAAGTTACAATCGAAATGTCGGGAACGTTTTTGAGACACAGTGTAGACGCTTTTTTGGGCGCACAAAATGCATGCGCGGTATCCCCGGGGTCCGAGCCCAGCTGGGAAAGCCCACTGGTGGAACTTATATACCGCGCAGCCACTGATACTGATGGAGGAATGTTATTATTTGTTCATTCGCCAGGTGGAGCAACCGGTCTGGGTACGAAAGCGTGTGGTCTGCTGTCCTATGGACCTTTACTGTACGAGTTGCGACTTCAGGAAATAGAAGACCGACTGAAAGCAGCACCAAACTGCAGCCTAGACGTCGTACTCCGTAGTAATGTGTTTAGTCAACCACAGCCAACTAAATGCGACGCAATATGTACATGTATTAAACCTTATGTATTATTCGTTATAATTTATAATCAGTTGACTACATGGACAAAAATTATTTAAAGTTTTAAACGGAGCTCTAATGGTAAGTAGGTCTAATTGTCGAAAGCCTATTGGTTACCATGTACATTTTAAATAATGAACGCGTTAATAGACATAACTTTGTATAGGTTAACTCAAATATGATGGAAGCGCTGCCGTCAAAATAGTAATTTCAATCGAGACAGTGGAACCTATTGTTGACGATAACATTAACAGTGCCATCAAGTTGTTCACATTAGCAAACTGAAAATGTTTCAAAAAACGTAAACCTGCGCCAAATCTGACCGAAAAACTCCCGGAAAATGTTCAGAGTGTCTTAATCCAGAGAAGAGTATGAACATCAGACGATCCCGATGATAATTCACCTCTGATAAAAGAGAAAAATCCTTTTTCACAAAGTTAAAAATGTAGAAAAATACTCAATTTAGATCAAATCAAATGTTGTTTGTCCCAGAGCCAATTTCTGCCTCAATGACTACAAACATTCATCCGAGACTCTGCGTAATAACTAGCAAAGGGAATTAGGCTTAAAACTGAAGATTACCGGGATAAGTCAGAATCAGTGTCATAGGACCACGCAAGATACGAGTGGGCCTACATAGCATTATCCTCTTTGACGCAGGTGTTAAATATGTCCAATCTAAAAGGTTAAACGTAGCGTTATAGCTTTTAATGGAAGCCCATTTCAGAGCTACGGAGCGTCACCTGCCGTATGGGATCCCACAGTGTTACCTGCCACCCGACGCAGGTGAACGCGCTTCACCTTAACCCCAGCCAGATAGGCTGGTACTTGATTTACCTACCCCGGAGGGATGGAAGGCTGAGTTGGCCTAAATACCGAGATGGTTTACCTGCCCGCAGGCAGTCAACCATCCAAGTACTAACTTGGCCCGGCGTAGAGTAACTTCGTTGATCGAATCAAACGCGTTACCACTAAACCACGTCACCAACCCAATGTAGTCAATTAAGTACCGGTATGACGTAATACTGCTGTAATTCATAACAAATTAATATTTTCGATTTCTGCTATTCGGTCCATCAATGAACGTTGCAGACTCTTTTTTTATTAGATTAACAGATTATTATGAAAGCAATAGCTTTGCTCATGCAAGACGTTTTCTACACGGTTATAGCTAGCGAATTTCTCTGTCAAACTTTTTTGTTCTATTTTAAAAATGTACTAAAATTCTATTCATTACGTGACCAAAAACGACACAGGAAATTGTCGCTCTGTTTGTGTTTTCGTCATCCGAATCTGCAATGTTGATGTACCATGGCCATATACAGAGTGGGCCAAAAATAAGTAAGCTATGGTACTTTTTCCATATTTTCACTAAATACTGAGCAATTTTCACAATTGTTTCATCAGTAGACTCTGAAAGAAATTTGCTATTCAGTGGCATGCACATCACGCTTATTATGTCGCTACACCACCTTGTAAAATATAAATATCTAAAAACGTACAATATCTACAGATGGTAATGAGGTCAAGTGGTAAATTTTAAAATTATTTAAGTAATATGTTAAATATAAGTTACAATAAGTGTCAAAAAGGTTTAGGTGTGGCTACAGAGTAAATTTTCAACTCTAAAAAATAGTGCATAGCTTGTAGGGCCGCACAATTGAAAAAAATTGCTCTGTATGCTCATGCAGTTAACTGAGCAAGATTGCAGCCATCAAACTGCAACATTAGTGTACATTGAAAAATAGTGCACAGTAAAATCGTTCAAATTGTTTGAAAAAAATGTTTAATATGTTTTTCAATGTTTTTGACACTTACTATAACTCATATTTTAACATTTAAGCTAAATGCCACAAAAATTTACCATTAGACCTTCTGTCCATATGTTCTTGGTTATTTATATTTTACAAGGTAGTGTAGCGTCACAATAAATGTGGTGTGTATGCCACTGAGTAGCAAATTTCTTACAGAGTCCATTGGTGAAAAAATTGTGTAAATTGATCAATATTTAGCGAAGATATAAACAAAGTGCAATAGCTTACTTTTTGGCCCACCCTGTAGGTCGGGTTACTTGAAAGTTGAAACGTAATAATTACACGAATAATTGGCTTAGGTTGGGAGAAATACGTCGCCTGTAGCGAAATACAGTAACTTGTTTATTACCAATACACTGAATTTAGCGTGTGACGTCATTCGGAAGCACGGTTGTAACTTGTAAACATAAATAAGCACATCGCGCGGTGTTAGCTATGACAGTGCCGTGCTCTTGCGAAACAATTAGAATAACTTCAACGGTTCAGCACTGTTGGATCGCAACTTCACCGGTGGCGTGTTTAACTGAAGGCCAACCTGTTATGACCCTTTGGCCGCTGACATTTTGCACATCTTGCGGATCCACAAAAAGATCAAAATGTAGGTTCTTGTCCACAACCGCACATGAATTAACCACCAAGGCTAGGATTAGATTGGGATTATCGTTAACAAAAACAATTGGGGTAGACAAGTATCAAAATTCATGTACCAGTGTACAAAAATCTTTGGGCCAGGGTGGCCACAGTCTGGGGGAAAAAATCAAGGACTTTTCAAACGCCCTTTCCAGGCTTATTCCCGCAATATTTTACCACGTCTTGTTAAATGGGTCATACAAAAATAATTTTCACATCGCGGTCAAAACGATTTTGAAAAATAAAAATTCAAGGTTTTTTCACACCTTCCTCCATCAAATTAATTACGAAATTGTCAAGACCTTGTTTGATTTTCAAGCACTTTCCAGGTGCTGAAAAAATGAAAAAATTTGAAAAAAATTCTAAGGATCTGAGGCCACCGTGTTTAGCTCCCACAGACTCCTTGCACCCCGTTCTTTAAATTTTAAATACGCCACTGGTTTAGCGGTAACAAGGGAAGGCCGAGGCTGTTACAAAACGGCGAGTGTTCGTACGTGGACGTCGGCCTGTGCGTCAGCGGCGGCGACGCGGTGCAGTCGACGCGCCATTCGCGTCACTCGCCGCAGCACTTCACGCCGTCGACCTACCGCAAGCTTCCTGGACGTCCGCACTGCCGCGCGAAAGACTGGCGGACACCGACCATCAGCCAGGTCAGCAGCAGACGTCGCCAGCGAGCTCGACCGATCGCCCAGAGCACCGCTGCTTACGTCACTCAGCCTCCACTCCTCTCGCGCGCCGTGCCTCCGTGCAGTCCGCCGACGTCTAGCGTCGACGAGCGGGCTTCGCTTTGTCCAGCGCGGTGACGTCATGACTGTTGATGGCGGCGCCGTCGAGCTGACAGGCGGAGAGACAGGTACAGCAGCAGCGGCAGCGGGTAAGACTGGTCGCCCGGCTTGAGACTGGCGTTTCATCGCGCAGCCGTTGACGCCACGAGTACGAGAATTGTGCTCGTTGTCGTCGACCTCGTCTTCGTCGTCTGACGTGAAAGTGCCGCTCGGCAGTGAACAATTGTCACTGTCCGTCAGGCGACGTTTTGCCGCGCTGTCGGCGTCCGCGCGACTCCACTTCCGCTTCAGCTGGTTCTCTGGCGTAATGATGTCACGACGGTCTACGACTTGCGGTGTCGTAGCAGCGCGCTGCGTGTGTCGAAGCCACGTGTCGACCTTGTGGTATGACTGGCGCACGACGGCAGGCGACGGGTCGTCCTGATGTCGTACCGCGGGCAGTGATCGACGTCGTCTACGTCGACCGCACACACCGGCAGTGCCCCGGGGGTTCAGCTGTACGCGCCCCGCCGGCAGGACCCGAGGCCGTGACGCACTACCCGCCGAGGTTGTGCCGGCAGTGGCGCCAGATGACCCACCGGAGATATCCCGACCCCCTGCTCCGCACGGTGTGCTGCGGATGGGAGAGCACTCCTGGCCGAGACATGGCGGCCGCAAACCCAGTCCGACCGGAAATGACGTCACGTGATTATTCGCCGCCGGCGACTTGTGGTTCAAGATTACAACATGCGCCACGTCGTCGTCGTCGTCGTCGTTGTCCGTTGAGGTTCTGAGCATCATCGCCGGTCGACCTGGTCTGCGCCACGAGCCGCGACATCTTCACACGCACAATAAACGTACTCACGATCTACACGTTTTTACAGCTGTTACGGCCATGGATTGGTCGGTTGCTCGCTTGATTTTTTCACTCCATTAAGTGGCGTCATTTCAGTAAATCATTGGGGGGTCTCAGAATTCTTGGGGTCTCAGTCTACGTAAATTATGGTTTTTGTAGCAGTAACACTGTTTCAGAGGTACGATTTACAGTCATACTTTACACAGTTGCTCACAGAAATTGTAGGAGCACGGGCAGAAAAATCATAAACAGGAGGGCAAAGGCAACTGGTGCGGGGTCCAGTTCCCGACTTCCTATACAAGTCCACGACAGAAGATAAAATGTGATATCAAAAATACGACGATATGTTCTATAAAAAAATGAAATGAGATACCATTGCGCATTTTTTGTGCATGTGGCAATTACTCATTTTTTCCTTCAATTTTTGTGAAAATATGAATCATTACCGCACGAACAAAAATGTTTGGGTACATCTTGGTTGAGCGACAAAAAGTGCATCCGGCACGTAAAACGTCACAAATGATAGTACAAACGTGACAAATGATAGTACCACAAATTCTGCGTGGGAATCCGCTCTAACATGGATTCAGTCAAATAAAATAGACGAGCTCGTACACAAAAAAAACCAGAAAATACTCAATGTTGCTAAGAGCAACGATCCATTTCCCACTTAGATAGCCGCATATCGTGGAAAGTGAGTGACCGAAACTGACCTGTCAGCAGTCCAGTTGACGGAGTTGACTGCAGCAGGCGACTGGCCACTCACTGAAGGTCGACGTCTGACAAACAGTCCGTCCTCAGCAACATCCGCAAGCCTCGTCGACGGCGAGCAGAGACACCTGGTGGTCGCCAGCAGAACATCATCAGACATGGACGACGACAGCAGTGAGCCTGCTGACGCGGGAGAGTTGGCGGGAGCTATGAGTCGCTCGACGGAGACGCCTTCCGTTCTGCCGTAAGACGCTGACGTCACCGCCTCGTCGTCAGTTCGTCGAAGTTCACCGCCAGTCATCACCGACGCTACATCCGACCGCACGCAGTCTTCGTCATCGTGGGAGACGCAGCGACGCTGCTCCACTGTCGACGATGTCGGTTCCGTTCTGTTGGAAGTCCAGTCGTCATCTACGTTCTTTCGTTGTTCGTCCTCGTCGTGCGCTGCTGGTGACTGTGCCAGCATGTCGTGGATCGCCGGCGCGTGGTCCAGCACGATTCTCTCGCAGTTGCGGAAAAACTGCGTCATGAAGTCCGATGAGTCCGTGATCTCTGCTGTCGTCCTCGGTGCGGCAGGCTTGGCGGGCGTCTGTAGCAACCTGGGGCTCGTGTGGACCGGAGACTGATCCACGTCACTGGCGGGCTGCTGAGTCACATCCTCTCCGAGACAACGTCTACAACATCGACATGGCGACGAGCGCTGAAACACGTCATCCGTAGCGTCCTGACACAGCCGACGTCGCAGTCGATCAACCACGTCTGGAACAGCGCTCGAACTCCTCGCGGTGGACGGCGGTTCGGTGGCAGGAGAGGAAGGGACGGACTTGTTGCTGCTGGGTGGAACGGTCGACCGTCTGACGGAGGATTTGGTCGTCGTCGGTCTACGAGCACTGCGTCGACCAGGGCAGCAGCTGGGACTCAGGCAGCAAGCCATGGCGTCAGTTGATACCCTACGGACAACACAACGAAACCGTGACTTAATATTTTACAGTGCCACACTGCCGCGCTTCCAGTTCAAAATGACAATAATGGTACAGGCTTAAAACAAAAAGCAAACGTCGCAGTTTTAGCCAGTTCCCATATTTTACGAAACCTTGCACGCTTTTAAATACCGCAATTTTTCAGGAACTATCGCCAAGAACGGAAAAAGCGTTAATGGGCGCCTAGGCAGCGACGCGCTATGCACGTTGAGATGTAAACAGCTGGGATACGACGTTGTGACGCTGAGGGACTTCGTGGCTTTCCACCAGCATGACGCATCGGGACAGATCAGAATTACGTTGGACAGGCGGCGACGCAATACCGGAAATTTTTTAATTACAGCAATAGGTGTGTACCAAGCTTGGCTACAAACAATAAAGATATGGATTAAGTGGAGCAAAATAAAAACAAAGCTGATGGTAGCGTCAACACAACAGCCAATAGTTGCGAGAGTTTGCACGGTTTATGAATACTGAACAGGTTGTAAAACTATTCGTCCACCGCTTTTAATTCTGTAACGGAACGATTAGTGTATTATGCTAACCAGTGTGGTTCTGCATCTGTGTCTAATTCTCTCTGCGTGTAACTAACTGTCCATGTTCTGAGAAATAAAGTACGATGATGACATTAAATAACATCTAACGGCAATACGTATTTATGGGGATTCTATGATGTTCTAAATTATCATAACTGCCACAACTATCAGTCACTCCAGAAATCCAGATGTTACTCCCCGAAACTGCACACGTCACACAGTTCAGGCCAAACAATGGCGCGTATTTCATAGTACGACGGACGGATGGACGGACGAACTAGCAGCGGGCTGGCAGCTGCCTGCAGCGTGCAGCAGCTGCTGTCATTGTACAACCGGCGACCAACAGTCGGCCCGACTTCGCTAGCGCGGGTAATACAAGCAAGTGCCCGTGACGTCATTTATTGCGTACAACAATAACAGCAGCGGCAGCGGCGGCGGCGGTGGTGACAATGATAATAACAGCGACAAGCACATCATAAACCCACAATCGTCATTATCATCATCGTACAAGGATTTAACGTGGCCTAAATTATAATAGCAAAGTGTCAGATAGGCTTCAGTACGTCCGGACATGGACGACTAAAGATAAAAGTTTTCAGACGATGGCTATTGGTAAAAAGCGTAAAACGTAATATCTGCAACGGGTAAAAAGCGTAAAAAATCGACGTAAAAGTTACGCTTTTCACCCGTTTACCCTTTACGCTTTTTAGCAGATGACACGAACGGCGAAGACAACGACAGAGAAGACGACGCTTCTGAGCAAAAA
>Ga0209671_1003962_pt1 | contig 14479 bp, 13 predicted proteins | sample WorMetHERISLAND2_2_FD_187401 | JGI IMG/M metagenome (GOLD analysis project Ga0209671, IMG submission 187401) | Marine gutless worms symbiont microbial communities from Max Planck institute for Marine Microbiology, Germany - Olavius geniculatus... | ecosystem: Host-associated > Annelida >... | reverse complement strand
GTCATTGAATTCGGCGCCAATCGAGAGCCAGTGTACGACTTCCTATTAGCGATTAATAGTAACTTAGGCCCTATCTCGCACCGTTACTGAGATACAGCGACTTATTGGCCAAAAATCGCAAATTTTACCCACCCCCCTCTCATTTAGCGCCCTCGTTCAGGGTGACCCCCTTTGAATTTATGGAAAAGCTTTATGGTTCCTGAAACTAGAGTCTTCCAGGCAGCCGACGGTGAAGATTTGGTGATTCTAGCTTGCACCGCTTTTGACTGATCCACCAGTGTGACAAACAGACAGAGAGACAGACAGACGGACAGAATTGCGATGGCTAAGACGCGTTGAAAGCAGTAGCTGCTTTCACGTGCAAAAACCAAACATGTGTGATGTGCATGCTGTTAGCATACATTAAAGAAGTCAAGCTGCTTTGTCAGCGAAGGAAACCTTCCATTGTCCTGACCCTCCAGCATCACAGAGCGACGCAGAAGGCGAGACCTGAAATAACGCAACACGATGCAGTCGATGCTGCAGTCTGCTAGAACTTCATTCAACGTTTACAATTAATGAGGCCATAACAACAACATAAATTTCAGCAATTCAAATCAAATCATTACTATTTCTAACGTCTCACTCAGTCTTTAATTCACACGCAGTAATGAACATACCAAGAGCAAAGTACTCAGTAGAAGAAACAGTGCAGAAAAGTTGAGAGACAGAGGATAGCAAATGTATCAGAAACTTGCACTACAAACCATCAATAACCAAACATATTATGACTTTTCAAAATACTGAAACACAAAGTGGTTTTATTCAATGTCAACTGTTCCTCTGAAGTTTGTATTTGTAATAAACATCTAGAAAACTACTGTCACACTTTAATATATGTAAATTACAGTCCAAATACTGATTCCTGATCAGCATGCAATGCATGTAAAGAGTACATAAATAATACAGTAAGACTGAGCATCAGGGCAAACACAGAACAATTATAAACCTGAAATCCTCTGCAGAAACTTGTAGTTTGGTCACAACGTTAGATGCCATTCTGAACCCGTCCAGTGCATTCAAGAAATCTTCAATCTTACGTTTGCTACACAACATGTCATCGAGCATAATACAGTTACTACTAGGGCCCACAGTTTTCCGTGGAAAATTCTGCCAAATTCCGTGTACCAGTTTGCAAAATTCCGCAGCATACAGTGGCAAAATTGTCCAAACTCTGCGACTCATCGTGGCATTCCACTTGTAACTAAACTGAGCTCTATTCTGTTGAAAAAACTTTAGTTTCTGAAGAGCTGGCACATATAGTGACATTGTGCTGATTTATGATAGCAACGTACAAAAAAAATATTTACATTTTTCGTTTTAAAAGTGCAATTTGTCGAGTTGCGTTTATTTACGATCGTGCCATACTGTGATAGCTGTTAGTATTGTCCACAGCTTTGGGCAGTTCAGTTAGATTTTTTCCGTGATAAAAATATGTTGCCAAGACAAAAATCGTACTAATTGCCAACAAATTTTCAACTTCTGCAAAATTTCGTGGCAAAGGGAAAATTCCGCAGCTCGGTTCAAAATTCCATGGCCCACAAAAAACTGTGGGCCATAGTTAAGCCAAAATTCCATTATGCCAACTTTGTGTCAAAGTCATGGACTCACAAATCATAAAAGTCCGTGACACGAATCATGTCGCTGGCTGACTTTCCCCGTGCACTTTAACGGACTAAATTCCATCAGAGCGACACAAATGAATTTGTCGCGGACTTTGCCGCAAACATCTCGACATGTCGAGATGGTTTGTGTATGCGACTTTCGCGACTTGTGTTGCCGACTTTCACCGAAACTTCATGATTTCGTGATCTGTAACCGTTTGTGTCTGCGACTTTCATGATATGTGTCCACGACCTTTCCCGCGGAGAAGTTTCGGTGAAAGTCGGCATAATGGAATTTGGGCTTCACTACTCATGCCATGTTGTTAATGTTGTTGTTGCTGCTGCTAATATAACTGGTGTACCCACAACCTTCTTATATAATGGTGCCAATTGTAATAACAGATCATGATATGCTACTGCTACTGGAATTACTACTACTTTTGACTTCTGTTTAGGGGGCATTTTTTCAGTGAACTTCTTAGGATCATTGAAGCAGTACTTTTGCCAGCTATAAGCCCTTCCTGTTGCTAAGCAACAATATCAAAACTGTGAATAATCAAAATCAACAACATAAAATCAATGCTGCACAACATCAGAAAAATACACTTGCACACACCACACAACTTACTGCTTTCCCACTCAGTACGCAATGTTATAAATAATGTGCGAAGAATTGTCTTAAAAAAACACAGTATTGCTCCAATCACTGATAGCTGCATTTCAATATAAGCAAATTGTTAATATATACATCTGAGTGAAAAGTAAATGTTCATGAGATCAAATAAGTGTGCGAGTAACTTTTTAATGGCAAATAAGCCCACATGAAGCAAACTATGTACCATAAAAATATTGATAGTAACTGGATTACATAAATAAATAAACTAGCCTGAAAAAACCAATGCCATCTAGCTAAAACGAAACATCATGGATTGACAAAAGCAATGTTGTGATTGCATGCATGCGTACTGTGTATCAAAGACCAACAATCACTGATTTATTTAGTCAACGTTACATCTTAGATAGAGATAGGATTAAAAATAAGTAAAAAAGACTAGACATCATCTGATACCTGTAGGTCACATCTTCAAACATTATCGCACGACAATCTGGGTGATTTTTGTTGCGGTTTGCTGAACCAAGTGTGTGAATTCTACAACAACAACAAAATCATCCCTTCCCATCCAGCATATGTGCACATTAAATACAGATACACTAAATTGATGTTCGCTGCAAGGTAGTATAGTAACACAAAACAATGTTGCGATTGTACATAACTTATAAGACATAAGCTATTTTTTATTTGAATACAACAATAGACAATTTAGGAGCAACAGTAACTTAACTGACAGTCAGTCAATCAGTAATAAACACAAAAACAAACACAAATAATCAAAACCTTTTGACATGCAGTACTGCCTTACAGAATATCTTTGAAATTGTGGAAAAAAAAACTACGACGTGAAAAAAATTTGCTAGAATAAAAAAAAACTGACTTGCTGAGAAGACGCTCAAGGTCAGGAAGTTTACGAAGCAGTTCGGACACATCGGCAATGACGTTGGAGATTTTCATCAGATCTTCAACTGCATCGAGTCGATTGTTGATGGCATCGGGATTACATAAAGGAGCACACAGCCACTGCCGCAACAACCTCTTACCTGCCAATAACACCACCACAGCCTGCATTATGCACTGAAAGCAAATCAGAGTTTCTTAAATACATGGCAGCCCGGCAATCTTGGACCGATGCTCTTGCAGAGATTCACTGTTGTAGAACATAACGGAAGAAAAGATGGCAGGCAGAACAAAAAAAAAACCAATGTGCCTCAGAAGCTATGTGACATCTCAATCACAGATGATGGGAACATAAAGAGAAAGGCTGAAGATAAAAAGTGCTGGCAGAACAGATTGTCACCAACCTGCCATTTGGCAGAAAACCGATAAAGAAAAAAAAAATTCCATGTAACGTCAGTAACAATTCATGATAAATGTGTCTTTGCATAGACTTCGGTTGCCATGTAGCAATGTTGCATACAGTGCAGGAAAGTGCCTGCAGAGGCTGAAAAACTGCTGTGTAATAAATCACAAGTATATTGCTACACTGCATATTGATGTCAATGTAACACAGACCGAATGGCGTGTAGCAGTGCTGCAAACAGTGCAGCAAAGTGCCTTCAGTGGTAGCTGCACTGCTGTTGAGCAGAACGTCCAAGTTTGTCAACGTCACACCGTCCATCACCTATGATCAAGAAACATCACTGCTCACCGCTGATGTCCCACTGATGTCCTAGATTATCACACGCTGATGACAAAAAACACGTTCCAAAAGAGAAATAATGCTAGTAAAACTTGCATAACAAGTGTGATCAATCATCTTTTTACTGGATGTACGTATCAACTGAATCCATTCTGTCAGCTACACCACTGATTTACACTGTCAAGTTAACCTGTAGCCTAACTGGGTTTTAATTACAACTGCCAAAATGCCAAAGTGAAATATGCAAAGTGCTCTCACACAATGGATCTTGCATAGATGTGACTTGTGAAACATTCCTAAAGCTGGGAATGCATGCCAAGATAGACAAAGTAATTACATTTATGCATGTTTGTTTCTAAGAAACGATTACAAACACTGACACTGTCAAAAACACGGCTGATAGCTAGACAAATACATCAGCCCAGTGCTGCCAACATTATCCCAGGGCTGACAATATGCTGCCATCTGCCTACAGCCCATAATCATAAACCTAACACTGACCTTTATTTCAGCAAAATCAAATGCACGCATGAGTCACTCCTTCCCTGGGAAACATTTACGCAAATTTTGTTTTTTTTCTATGCGTTATTGTTTTTAAATTAAGAGTCCATAAGGGATAGACAGAAGATGAGCGAGACCTGTAATGTGGACTTTTAGAACGGCTGCAGAGTAACTGGGAAAAAATGTTCTCACAAACCATGTGCACATTGCCAATGGTGAAGCTCGCAGGCTGCGTGTCAGCAGTCGCTGCCTGCTCAGTATCGGCAACAGCAGTAGGCTTGTAGAGAGTGAATGAGCGCAGTGATAGCAGCTCCTGATCCATCAGACAATACTTGAGATGCCACACCACGGCCCCCAGACACCTCACTGCTAGCTCATACTCAGTTGCTGCCGTATGACCCAAACTATCCGCTGTAGAACACAAAACAGCATACAGTTAAATCTCATTATCTTGTCCCCCTCCCCTGTTAAGCCGCCAAACTCGCCTCTCGCCACGCATGGGCATAGAACAGATTTCCTCCAATGCATTTTACCTCTTTAAGCTGCCATACTTGCCACTTGCCCTCACCACGACCTGAGCGGTTACAGACGTGGTGGCAAGTTGCTCCAGCAGTGCCACTGACATTCATTTGCACTACCCTCGTTAAGCCATCACCCTCTCCTCTCGCCGTCATTTAGGCCCAGACAAACAGTGGCGAGATAACAAGGTTTAACTGTATACACACTGAGGGTCGCTTGATGGCATAACGACATGGCGATGGACTTAAAATCAAGAGGTCAAGGGTTCAACTCCTAGTCAAGTAGCTATCAAGTGGTCAAACTTGGATAGCTGACTAAAGCAAGGTAAACCATCTCGGTACACAACCAATGAAAGAGTGCAAAAATGATCCAGATTCTGCAAAAAAATCTAATTTGAATCTTCTCCAAAAGCCACCAATTGATCTCTCCATAACAAGTAAAGTAAATAAGTAAAGTAAGTACGTTAGCAGTTTACGGAGCACACATCAGATGCATATGCCTACAATAAAACTCATTATGAGAGCACCACAATAATAATGCATCAAGCGTAACATAATCTCTGTACAGTTATGCAAAGTTTGGATACCAAAATTTTTCTTCTTAAAATCCTACTCAACAAATGGCACAACTTGCTTGAAAAAATATCAAGATCTCTTTGGAGGTACTTTGCACATAGACACAAAGACCGCTACAAAACCATTATCTCAATGTTCTTTGAATAAGTTCACATGTGACATCCACTGGCAAATGGATATTGTCCTGAAAAAGGCAATGGCGTTGCTGAAACGTCATCGGCTTAACAAATAAAGGCCATAAAATAGCACAACCTTCTGGAGAAAAATAATAAATATAAGTAAGTAACAGTTTACTACATACCATCAGAGAGTACAACCTTCAACGCCTGCGGCCACTGAACACCCTTGTCCCTGTGTGCCTCGTCAATGAAATATTCGCTCTCTGAGAGATACTTCAGAGTCTTGCTGCTGTCCCAGAACTCTACACCCGGCCGGAGTGCATCTTTGTACGCTGACGGCAGATTGTAGCTGATGATGGTTTGAGTCTTCTCTGAGATTCTGCCTCGCTCATACAATACCTGACCACCGTGCAGTGAACCATCAGATCAATGACAACGTTCAATCAACTAACTGACATATTTACGGCTATCTCAAAATATCCTAACTTAAAATTTCAAGTTTAAAACCATGCTCGATGAATGAACAGATGAATGAACAAATCAATGAATAAAAAAAGATTAAGAAAGAAAAAAGAATGAAGTCAAGTTTTCGGAAAACATTCCCTGACTCTATCTCCATGTAAATAATTTACTTACTTACCTACAACAGTAATAGTAGTAACAACAGTAACACTAATAATGTTTATGATGCTGTCATTGTAGCACTGCAACTGCAAGAGTTCACCCAGTTCATTCAACGAATGTAGCACCAGTGCTGAGTGGCCAATGACCACTGGACCAAGCCAACCAGCCTGAGCTACAGATCCACCTAAATTGGCAGATGTAGACACTACATTCACATCACCATTTATTCGACTCAGCCTGAAAGCTGATGCTCATTTACCATTCTGCCGAGCGTAGAAAACTGAGTCGACTTAGATGACTGGTTTTGCACCAAGATGCTTTACCAGCCATCCAAGTACTGACCGGGCCAAACGCAAAGCAACAGCGAATGAGTGTGATCACAACAATGACAAGAGCAATGTTCATCAAAAGAATGTTGACGTAAAACACTCACGTGAGCCGGTGTATAGTGGGCAATGAGAGTTCTAAGTCTCGAGCTGTGACGATCATCATCAAACTGACCAAACTACACATTAGACAACAGCGATCCACTTCATAATTGTAATTAATAAGTAATTATTTTTAATAATAATAACAATAACATTTACGGTCTTAAAATCATAGTACAGTCACTGCAAGAGTTCATTGAAAACAAAGCACTCGTCTTACAAACAGCCAACAAACAGTCCACTGCATCACTACTTTCCAAACAAATATCGAACATTTTCGAAGACTTTGCAGCACTCCTCAACATATAGACATCATGCACATTCACAGCACGGCACCAAAATATAACAACATGGTAGCAACAATATAATGATGCAGTTCAATCGAAGGCAATAGGCTTCATTCATTTAAACTATTATGCCATCACTATGCTACTGAACATCAATGATACAATCAAAAAATATTACAGAAAATTATTTTCTCGAACTACATTTGTTCACCCACAATTAACATACCAGAAATGTCTCTAGACTGTCATTCAGATCACTACACTTCGACGTTTTGTGGACAAGTGATTTCCAAGAAGAAACTTGATCACATGATATAGCATTGTTTAACTATGTAACTTAAGTATTTTCAAGGAGTGCAGGAGAGAAATGATAATCAGCATGCAGAGAGGCGTACATGAAATGTGCCGATGGAAGTGTCAACAAAACAGACACCATACGTGCTGTGACCACCGACTTCACTCTGTGCCTGAATAAACCAGCACAAACAAAACTACACTGTAGGCCGACTCAGCCTGGCCATCCACGTGAGTAGGCCCAGCAGTGTTGTGAATAAAAAAAGCTGATTTGAGAGAGGCAGAAAGTTGCAATTATCTGACAAAAGATATGGGTGCTCAAAATTTCCAAATTTTGTCCCTAAATTTTCTCCACAATTGGGGATTATAAACCACCAGGTTTAAAAAAAAACATTTTCTGAAAAGCTAATATTCATGAGCATGCCACATAATAAGCAACGACAACAGCTACATCCATGACTAAGATAAGAAATGACAAATTCTGCATGATGGTAAACCAAGAAACAGGAAGAATACAGCATCTGTAACAGATTCTGTGTTAACAAAAATTCACCCCTAGGATACCAGGCCTAGCCTGGAGTTACTTACTCAACAGACAACAGACTTTTATGATCATTTTTTATACAACGTCAGTTCATTCCATATTAGAAAAAGGATCAGCTGTACAATTCTCGATTACCGTATGAAGAATGGCAATAAAAATCTGGCCTGAACCACTCACGTTCATGGACAGGTCTGGTGCCTGGCTTGGAGACTGACTGCATGCTATCACATGAAACCAAAAATCTGATAGTGGAAAAACACAATCATGGAGTAGAAATGGTAGCAGCACAGGATACAAATAAAAACAAAAAAAAGCATTGGTAGCAGACAGTAACGATAATAAATAAGTGCCGACCTTCTCGCAGAGGGCAAGCAGAAACTGACTATAGCTGTCTGTGGTATCACCATCGATAAAACTCAGTCGCTTTGTTCCCTTGGTCTGGATGGAGCAGATCTCGCGTTTCACGACTTTGTCCATCTTGCTGCACTTACCACTCACTGTGTACACGCACAATCTTATCACAGCAACTCAACGTTTTATTTCACTCATTCATTCACTAATCACTCCAGAAACCAGCCTAACTGGGATAAACTACAGAACAGTGAAGATTAAAGGTTAAAGATGGTGTATAGCTCCCATCAGAGCTTCGGAGTGTCGCCTGCCACCCATGACATCACATAGTGTTACTTGCTGAACAACAAAGGTAAACCTGCCAGACTTTAACCCCAGCCAGGCAGGCAAGTACTTGATTTACCGACCCTGAAAATATAGACAGCTGAGATGAGTTGACCATGGTGCTGACTACATATGGTACCCACGCGGTTTGCTTTTTCCTGTCCACAGATGTCAACCATCCAAGTAGAAACCAGATCAGGTGTCGAATCCACAACCTATCGATCATAAGTCTGCATCGACCCCCTAAAGTTACATCCCCAAGCCAAGTAGACTGGAAGCAGTAGCAACCAAGTTTCTTTTCCGACTGCAGTCCTCAATGCAACTTCAGTCAAACTTTCAAGCTTATAATGAACAGTTCTACAGAATATTCAATAAAAAATTTGGCAAATGTGACGAAACTCTGAAATAGCAGAGCAAAAAAGCATGTACTTCAACAACAGAAGACAAAAGAGGACAAAAGATCGAAATGAAATGAAAACTGCTAACAAGCGATGCACACATGCTTGCCAAACACTTAAAGCGTTCATTACATACTCTGCTTCAGTCTGTCATTCATCATGTCCGGTGTTTCTGTCTGTTCAATCCGAGCCACTTTGAAGCCTTTCTGAATGAGCATGTCGGAATAGCGACTGTAGCTGATCTCCGGGAACCCCGAGTGTGCATAGTCACCCTGCACATCGTAACACCAAACATAGACAACAACTCATAGTCTTGGTCACAAACAATCGAGAATGATAACCCACATGAGACAGTCTTATATAGTACACTAAATACCAGCCTCAGCAATAAGCCTATAACATGTCAACACATTAACTGCAACAAAACCTGATTTGCCGTTTGCACAGTTACTGTCCAAAAAATGACCTGCACAGCAAAAAATGCCATACTTACTGAAACGTGACCCACTATGGCTCAAAAATAGCTGCCCCAACCAAGGATGCAAGAAATGTATAGTTTTAAATATGTAAATGTATAGTTAATATGTAAATGTATAGTTTTAAATACAATGCACATCAACATTGCCCTAAAAGTCAACCCACAGCATCAAGAAAGCTAACAGCAACTAAACCACAAGATAATTTCAAATACCTTCATGTATACGAGTCCAAGATGAGAGACAGCAATTGCAGCATCCATATGAAACAGCTCATAGAATTTACCCATCTGAATTAACACACACATGCACACATAAACAGACCAAAAATATATCAGAGCTATATCTATATATATGCTTTGTAATCTAAAAAAGAGTAAATAATCAGTTAACGGACTGCTTAACATTTTTATGGTTAAAATCTCTATTAAATTACCTTAAATTAAATTAAATTATCTATTACAATTACCTCTTTCTCTGGAAAATGTCAAATTTTTTGTCTGTCTACAGAAAACATTCACTAATGTTTTCTGTAGACAATGTTTCTCAATGCATTGAAAGTTGTTAGCTGAGAACTGAAAAGGTTAACAAAAAAAAACTACACTATAAATGTTATAGCTATAAATACTAAATCTGACCAAATCTACAAATTCACATTCACTTAAAAATTTGCAACCCGTTAATTGTATAGCATTCAAATTCCACAAAGACCTTCAACCAAGGAGCAGAACAATAAGATAATGACTAAAAGATCTAATTGGCGAAGGTTGCATGGCCAATGTCAATTAATATCACCTAAAATATTTTTGCTATTGTTAGCAACAAAGCATTGAAATTTTACAGACTCTGACAGCACTAAGCTCTGTTAACTAAAGTGCTGACTCGTACAATATTGTACCTCATCACAGCCAGATAAAACGGCTACTGGTTGGTTACCTTAAAGAAAAGCACAGTGTCGAAATGTGACATCTTCATCTCCCACCACTGACGCAGTGCCTGGTCACATACGAACACAAACAATCAGTCACTAGATGATAACAAAACCAGAAGTATTGTCATTGTATTTCTGTGACTATTATATGATAACTCAGTTCAATAGATGCTACATAAATTGATGTGGTCAACTGACTTCACTTCAAACAGCCATACATATATATATAGGCAAGACTGATTCATGATCCACATTAACCAATCCTTGAGCCAACTTACCAAGAAGGCAGCATGCGAAAAACTATGGTGTAAAAAATCAATGGACCTTATCTGACAAAACTTCACCTAGAACTGAGCAGAAGGTATTCAACTGTTAAACCTAAGGAGCAATACAAACCGGCGTCTGTTTAGACAGAAAGCTGTCGGGAATGTAGAGGGTTTTCGCGTCATACTGCGGGTCATCAGGACTGCGTTTCTGAGCATCACGTATCCTGTCAGGTTGCAGGAACTCAAACTGCAGATGGGGAAAGTTGCGTTCGTTAGACGGCAAGGCAGATGGTGTGCTCATCTGCTCAAATGTCACATATTACAGACCATGCAATCTGTGTTTCTCTTTCAAACACGGTAAATTTTAAGACTACAAAATCTAAAAAAACTCATTCACAAATCTGTAGTTTTTAGTGTATTACAGACAATGCGATTTTAGTCTTTTTCAAAAATTTTCTGCAACCAATTGGAAATAAATGCTACATAATAAAACCAACAGCATTAGCAACAAAGCCAGCAAAATGGCACTAATAGACACAAGATATCCTACATATTCTACAGTATGAGGATCAAACAAATGAACCAAGCCCAACTTACTAAAATCACTACAACTGAGTAACTGAACAGAATCAGTGCAGGTTAGTTAATTATGTGGCTGAGCCTAGTGACTCTTTGTTCCACAGCAGTACAATATGACTACTAATAAGAAGCTTTCATACATTCAGCCGACTGTGTCTACTGTCCAAACAGTTTTCCCCGACATGACTTTTTCTCTGACAACTTTCTTACTTGGTCAGTTTGATTGGTGCTAATTCTGATTGTGCTGAAAACTTGTAATCACTGATATGCAGATAACGTTGTTATTTATTTTTTGATACAGGCCTACTTTGAAATCATCATTGGTTCTCAAGAGTCAACCGGCGTCACGATGCTCAATAGTCAAAATACCAACTCCAACACAACAACAGATTCGTGCTTAGCTAGTCAAATTCCACAATGCCAAATTCATCATACAATAAATCTTAAGCAGCTGAGATAACCTGGACTGCATGATATAACACCTGGTCACAACGTGCTGTGTTCAGAGTGAATGTCTGTTAATAATGGACGAACTAGAAAGCTTTCCGCAGCTAATACACAGACTGCAGATAAACAAACACAACAAACCACAACATCGGCCGAGAATGCTGCCAGCTTCAGCTTGGTGGCTGAGCTGACGGTAGCAGCACTAACGGGTGTCGTTCTGGTCTTGTTGCTGCCAGCCTCTGTAGCACTTATATCCATCTCCTCACTGTCATCATCACGGCTCTTGGCCGTCATCTTCTTAGAGCTGTCACGACGGCTTGCCGGCTTGCTCGGCCGCTGGCATGATTTCAGCAGTTTTTTCCTGACAGCGCCTGTAGGTGTGCTCGACTCAACTGACTGCCATCTTGCCTTGCCATTCAGTCGACGTTTCTGGCTTGTGCTCTGCACCATAATGTATTACCACCGTATGCAAGTTAATGCCCAAACAAATACTACCTCTGATTTGTTTTGTTTGCAGCACACGGAAATGTGATTTGGTTGACCAATAGCATAATCACCTGGTTCGGTCAACCAAAATTGCACTATTTGGACTCTGCCAATCATTGCAGCAAGCACGATTTCACAACATTGGAGGTATGACTTAGTAGCTGTTCCTTCTTCTCTTTCTCCCTCCCATCACTTTTCTACCCTCTCTCCCGTTGTCTAATCTCAGACATTTCCCTTCCCTCTGTCCACTTCAATCCAGCAAAAGTTCTACAGTACAGTAATGCTCTAAGCCAACCAGTACCTCTAAGTATATGTGGAAAAAACCTGGCTGCCAAACACACCTTGAGGCATTTTAATGTATTTACAGTAACACATCGTGCATTATAAAAGCATGCAAAAACAATTACTTGCAAGGAAAAAGGCAATTTAACACAACAGTGGGCATAACTAACCACTAACTTTTCACGCCAAAAGTTCCTATCATTATTGGGAGCAAACCCCAAAACTCCTGCATATGGCAGATAAAAAAGTTCTCTAAAAAATTAGCAAAAATTCAACAATAACAACACTATTCGATTGCAAAAATAAGTCTGTTCAAAATAAATAAAATCAACGATATTCAGTCTGTCAAACTGCACTGACACTAACATAAAAGTCTGAATAAGGTGTAAAAAAATACTTATTAAAATCATAAATAAATGGAATGTGTAACTTAACAGTTAGTCATAATGTAAGCAGTCCATACTACCAATAAAACGATGAATAACAAGATGTGGAAAACCTTTTCCGGAGTTTCAGTTTCCGACTCTTCCGGTGAACTACCTGAGGTCGATTCCACCACACTAAGTTCATCATCATCATCATCATCATCATCTTCATCACTCTCGTCAGTGTCAGGTTTAAACTCGTCCTCAGACGACGCTTCGTTATCTGTCACAGTCAGACTGCACGACTCACAATTATGTCTGTACCGAAGATATCATAGCTAAAGCAAAAAAAACAAGGGCCTAAATCATTTCACAGAGCCAACTCCTAAGACTGTGAAATTTGGCAACTTTTACCAGGCACTAATTATACTAGTGTTGTTACGGTTTTACAGTCGCCGAGGTCAATTGGTTTCGGTTCGGTTTTGGGGAAAAAACCGCGGTTTCGGTTTTCTGTCCATGCAGTGAAGTCTATAAGTCGCAGTTGAAAACCATTTTAATACCCACCAAAACTAACTAACAACACACTATTTACCTTTGCACATGGAAAACAAAGGAAAATTACGCATGTGAATAGTGAAAATGACAAATATAATCCACGATGTCCACCATCAACAACAGGACGTACAGCAAATGAGAGGACCACCTAAAATTCGTGACAGCTGCAGATGAAAATCAGCCGAAATGAATTCGGCGCAAAGTAGGTAAGTAAGTAAATAAGTACCATAATTTATAGCGTTAAACTGCTCGAATGCGATCGACGTGCCAGTAAGTGTATTCCACCGTTAATTGTACATTACTTTTAAACACAAAGTTCACAATAAATATGCTCCATGACACAATTCTCCCTCTCAATTTGCTGACTTTTGGTCAACTGACTGACACTTGACTTATCTACTGAAAGCTATCAAATTCTCTGATACTTCCGGTTTTTCCAGACAAGAGGTTACCTTGCAAAAACAGCACTGTTCAGTTACATCGGTGACGTTTATGTATTCGCCGAAATGCTGCTTCCCACTATGGGCACAAAGAAGGTAGATTTTCTCCCGAGTAGTGCACAAATCGAGACAGAAAAAAATGTTCATGCAACCTGAACGCATTTCGTCATCACTGTCCGAGTCGATGATGCGACGTCGTTTTGATGATGTCTTGCTGTTATTATCGATAGTTCCCCAGCCTCTCTTCCTAACAGCTTTCTTAGCACTGTCACTCTGTGGCGGTGTCTGAAAAAGCAGAACTATTATATCGGCCACACTATCCTATGCCCAGCACTCTGTTCTCAATTTACTTTAACTAATTTTTATAATGTTGGTAAATTAAATTGAATCCACATTTATTACTGTGTTGCAGCCAACAGGTTCGATTATAACAACAGAAAGTATGCAGAATTAACTGAAAATCAATAAAAAAAATAAAATTTTATAAAACATAATAAGCCTATGTCAGGTTTGGTTACTGAATGCTAGAGCTTCGTCGATTACATGCTGATTTAATATTAACTTACAAGATTCTTTTTGGTCATCTGGATCTAAATGTAAATTTGTTTGAGTTTTGTTCTGCTGTGTCAACACGCGGTCATCAGTTTAAACTTTACAAGCATCGTACAAATCATAGTGCACACTCGTCGTTCTTCTGTGAGCGCATTATAAACGTTTGGAATTCATTACCAAGTAGTGTTAATTTTAGAAGTATCAACACCTTTAAACAGTCTATAGGCTCTGTTGATTT
>Ga0209671_1003959_pt1 | contig 14479 bp, 8 predicted proteins | sample WorMetHERISLAND2_2_FD_187401 | JGI IMG/M metagenome (GOLD analysis project Ga0209671, IMG submission 187401) | Marine gutless worms symbiont microbial communities from Max Planck institute for Marine Microbiology, Germany - Olavius geniculatus... | ecosystem: Host-associated > Annelida >... | reverse complement strand
TCGAAAACAGCAAAAATTACAAAAGGTGATATTATTCAGCAGCACATTGACACACAGTCAGTGTGATGCGGGCAATATCACCTTTTGTAATTTTTGCTGTTTTCGATGTGCAAGTCCTTAAATGTTACCGTTAACAAGTGTATAAACTGATCTTTTGTACATTTATGAATGGTATAGCCCACACCTCCGATATAGCTTATTGTCTTTACCTGCTCAGCATTTAAGCCAGTGCGGATTATACTGCGCGGTGACAGGCACATGTTTGTGAACAACTTGCCCAAGGTTGTTAGGCCTACATGATGGTAGAATGGCTAGGAGTCGAACCCGTGACCCAACTACCGTGAGTGTATAGGTGTTCATGCATTTAGCATGGTTTTCACGCCTAAAGAAAAGTCCTGACAAATCTTGAATTTTTTCCTTAATTTCTCAGAGCCTGGAATGTTCTGGAAAATGAAAATTTTTGAATAGTTGATAAATTTAATGCTAATAGGCTAGCAGTTTGATGAACTTAATGTACGTTCATGGTTAATTAGTTATCAGTTGCATTGATAAAAAAACTAACTGAAATGATATAAATACTGATACTGAAACTGAACTGAAATGATTTTTAACAAACTGAAAAGAATTCCGATACTGTATAGAAACTTATATACTGTAGGCTAGGCCTAATGGTTGAGCTCAAACTTTGTAAAAACTGAAACTGAAATGATTTTCAGAACTGGAATAACACTGAGTCCAAAGCAGCGTGACGAAACGTGATGAAGGGAAAGTTATTTTTCTCCTAAAATTGCGTGAAGTCATTTATGGACGACCCCGTTATTCGTGTAAAAAGTTTTCCACACGACCTAAATCTCAGCCGCAATACATCCGTGACAGACTACGGCAACAGCTCGACCGTTACTTTACTTTACGTCCAACGTTAGCTACAAAAGACAGAAGAAAGACGTAGGACCATTTTACTCAAAAATTACCGCTGTAGCCGGCAACGAAGGCAAATGATGCGTAATGTCACTAATGTGTTTACGTTTGGCAGAGGCACGTGCACGCACGCTGACTCCTCCTACCGAGCCATCTGTCGCGTCAATGGCCGAGCAATGACGGCCTGGCCTGTCTGTGGCAGCATCAGCTGGGCGGGTGTAGTCTGCGGTGCAGCGGGAGGCTCACTGCTGACTGCCGTACAGTGCAGCTGCTAGACTAGCCTGGCAGTGAATTAGTGATTGGCGGCGTGCATAGACGTGCTGCTGGGGTTTCCCGAGCTGCTCTTCATTTAGGTCTAGCGCCGCGATCGGCCGGTTGTGATGTTACCCGGTGCAGCACCGGCGTGACGATTGAACTTACTGTCTGCACTTCAGAGTATCGAAACTCGGAACAGTGCCTATCTTTGTCGGCGATTTTCCGGCCGTCAGCTGTGTCTTGAATTCCGATAGCGTTCGTCGCCGATCCACGGCTGGTGGCTTGCTTCGACGACCTTCTGCGGTGACATATTTCTAACTTTTTAGACCACGGTTACGGTATTCACAGATCAGCCGGGTTGGATTTTGTTTCCGGTCGATCTTCAGCCAGCTTAAATGTCGACAAACGCAAATTTTGGAATTAGCCTGCGCTACAATGTGTAGGTCTGGCGGTAGGCCCTACAACTAACGGCAGCCGCTCGAGTGCGGTCACGTGCCGTGTAAACTGACGTGCGTCGACCACTGCGTGAGTGAAGTGGGCCTCCCAGGGTTGACTGACTTGATAACTTCTAAAACTTTCTCTGACTCCGCGTCGGAAGTGGTCGTCGTCGATCGAGCTGTTGTCGCTGTTGGGGAGTGTTGAGATGGAATTTTCGGCGCGGATGGAGGAGGAGCTGAAATGTCCGGCGTGCCGGCGCCTGTGCGTGCGCCCGGTCCAGCTGCCCGGCTGCTGGCACTCGCTGTGCTACGACTGTGCCGGCGCGCGGCTGCAGACCGTCTCCGCCGGGTCCGTGTCCTCTCCATCGGCGTCGTCGTTGTCTTCCCTGGTGAGTCGTCGTGCGTCGTCGACGTGCGGTGGTGCTCGTGATGACTCTGCGTCAGTGACGGACTCCAGCAGTGAACACGACAGCAGCGATGGCCTCAGCGTCGTCAGCGAGTCGGACTCTGGCGTCGTGTCGGGGTCCTCCGGGCGTCCGCTCAGCTGTCTGGTTGGTTCGACCACCACTGGCGGCGTCATCGAGCCCGGTGGCGGGCCTTCTCGTACACAGACGATCATCGGCTGCCCGGCCTGCTCGCGCGTCGTGGTCGTCGAAGGCGGTCTGGCGTCCCTGCCACCGACCCGGGCGCTTGACAGCATCGTGGAGAGGTACCGCGAGGCGCGCGGTCTGCCCGTGGAGTGTCAGATCCACCCGACGTCATCCACAAATTCGCCACCGGCCGCGACGAGGCTGTGCACGGACTGCGAACTATACATTTGCGACACGTGCGTTCATCCGCCGGAGTCCTCCTCCTCCGAGCATTTGCTGACGTCACTTGCGGACGGTCGGCAGGCGGTGCAGGCAAAACGGCGGGCGTCGGACGCACGATGTATCGACCACCACAGCGAGTCACGCAGTCTATACTGCCTAGTTTGCCGCGCCACGGTCTGCTGTGTCTGCACGCGCGACGGACGACACGTCGGACATCACACGCAACCCATGGGTGCCATGTGCAAGGCTCAGAAGGTAGGCTTAAACTTAAAAAGACGGTGGGTAACCGGACACTTCAAACCTAAGACAGTTCGGACCTAAGTGTCTTAGGTCCGAAGTGTCCGGTATGCAGACGGTGTATACTATAGCTTTTTATCTGGATCCCATCGCAGAGCTATGGAGTATCACCTGTCATGAGGGATCACACAGTATATTACCTGCCACCCGACCGACACAGATGAACGCACCCCGTCTTAACCCCAGCAGACAGGCCGGTACTTGATTTACCTACTTCGGAGGGACGGAAGGCTGAGTTGGCTTAGTGTTTGCACTCCATGCTATCTATACGCGGCTGTCACAGAAAGGTGAAAGGTCAAACCTTTTCGCGACATTATCCTTCCAATCTCGAACATAGTTCCACAGCAAATTGTTATAATTATTTTCAGGGGATTCTGTCTTGGGGAGATTTTGTTCGGAAAATTCTACATCCCTCATTAAATTTGATTTCTCAGAAATATACTTGCAACAAGAACCACGGGCACCTTATTGAAGTGAGCCAGGAATCGCTGTCAATTAGCATAACGGAGTTTTGAGAACAAAGATTGAATACTTCCGTGCTGTGCATATAAATGGTGTTCGTTGTTGCTGTTGCCTGAGCGGAGCCCTAAACAATGAGCTACAAAGAAGCTTGCGCTAAATAGGTGCATACAGTCACTGTGCTTACCTGGGTATGTTTGCTCGCCTTGCAATTTGTAGTTCCATTGATGTATTGTTTTGCATAATAGTAGCCATTAGCATAGCCAGCGGATAGCTCATTGTATGCGGTCAATTTCACCACTTTGAGGTACTGTATTACACGGTGACGAGTGCGTTATGCAACAAGACTTACTGATTTAGCTATAGCTGTGTAGGCCTACTAACTATAGCGATTTAGACGTGAAGAGTGCATGGCTTTGATGATTCAGTTCGGGCAGAAGCGGTTGTAATGCATCCACAATGTCAATTCTTTACCGTGGTATTCCTTACGTCATCGAGATGTCCAAGTATAGGCCTCTTTTCTGTTGAACAAACGTGTGCCAACAATAATATTTTAAGCCATTTTTATTCGGACTGAAAATGAATCGTTTTCCTGTATTTCGTGCCACATTGGTTGCGCACCGCCACCACACTGCCTGCGAATCATTGCGTGAGGTAGGTCTAGAGATTTTTTAAAAAGATTATTTAGCTAAATTAACCAACTATATGCCCAACGTCACGAAGTGTAGTCGATCACGACTGCTGCATGGTGGTTTTCGATGGCGGTCGTGCCTAGGCCTATAGTAGGCCTAATAGCGCCGCGCGTGTCCACTGCGTGAATTTGTCACTATTACGATTGCTGCAATTGAGCATGCAGCGATTGACTACGTTGACTGCTGGTCGTATTGTTAACACGGATCGAATGTCAAATGACCTGCACCTCCAACTTAAATCCCGTACGTTACAGTGGCGGATACAGATGGAGGGCAAAAGGGGGAGGGCATTTCTAGGTTAATTTGACGATATGCGCTATATAAATTCACATTTTACTTACTTATTTACTTACTTACTTACATTTGCCCCTCACAACATATACCTCGTTCGATGAATGCAAACAAAATTCACCTTGACCGTGGCTTACAAAATACACTAAAACGTGTGTAATGTATAGTATAAAATTTCTTTCGTCCAAATTGTTGGTCGAGACCAATGCCCCAAGTCTCACTAATGAAGCATGCAACAGTATTGTATTCTAGACTTTTGATGGTCGGCTGGAAAGGGGTGAACGGCAAATTTTTTTTGCTCCACCTTTGGTGACTTATATCTAATGTGCCCCTCCCACAACTAATTTCTAGATCTGCCATTGTTCGTGCTTGCATCCACACGCGTCAGCTTTCAGTGACATCTGATTTATGACCCGACTATTAGCGGCTACTTGCTATATACTAGTGTCCGTGCACGGCCCGCATTTATGCATATACGTGCAGTGACTCGAATTAGTCGTTTTAGCGCCGGCGGCATTTAGCACAATCGTGCTAATTGTAAACTGTTAGCGTTAGAATATTCTGTCAAATTGCTCTCTTCCTGTCAGACTGCAAAAATTACTACCGGTACATGAAGAATTCGGGTACCCCCGCTCCGACATTTCGTTTGTTGCTTCTAAACGTTGAAAGCATGGGAATCGTCCAGAATATACGGCCGAAACTGTAAAACCAAGCGTCAAAAAAACTCTGACAAAACCCAGCTGAGTACTTAGCATAAAAGCGAACTGACCAATGAGCGAGCAGGGCAATCCTATTGGTCACTATTATAGTCACGTAGGCCACCGACACCGTTAAACGGTGTAGGCACAATGCATTAATATTAATGTATTACTGCTTGCCTATTGGTCAGTTCTTCAAAAACTAAAGTAATAGGATCATTCTTAGCAGTTATCACTGAGGTTTTTTTTGGAGCCGGCAGTCATGGTACCGCGTTCGACTTCTTTTAGCACATTTTGACAAATTCATTATTTTGCATATCGTTAGATGGAATTAGTCATTGAACAGATGCAATAGGCATAATGCATTTCTGTACGCTCTGCGCAGTTCAACAGGATTATGCGAGAAACGCAGCATGCAGATTGTAGATGCATACGTTTATAGTCCAAAAGATTCACCGGACTTTACATTTGACCTTTACCTTCCATCCCGTGATCTTCAACATATCCGTCGAGAGGAGAGGGTGGGGGTAAGTTACCCCGGGTCTCGCGACGTTTGGGGCTCCCGCCGTCACTCAGAAATATAAAGTACATCAGAATGCGCTATTTAAGAAGAAAAATTCAAAAATTTCTCCCTAGAGGGGCCCCGCGAAAATGTTTTCCCTGGCCCCGCTGTGGCTCTGGACGTCCCTGATCTTCAATCAGCTGGTACGTATATCCAGCGTGTTTGTTTATTAAGATTTATTACCTGTCGGGTCAGCAGAATTAATTAGGCTACGCTAGTTCAGCTGCAGTGTGGTCGCTAGCCACGTGCGTCCGCTCTGAGTGTTATTGATTTGTCGTACCTCTGCGCTAGTTTTGTATCGTTAAATGGCGAGTGCGGCACACGTGGTTCTAATAAACGGGAAGGTATTTTCACCGCGAACGATTACCTAAATCGCACTTAGTAAGCCATAACGCTGACCATGATCTATTCTGCTTGTAGATAGGCGTGTTAATTTTCGCTAATAATCTAGTGTGTCTTGGTGGCTCAGCGCTTAGGACATCAGGTTCGCGATCTAGAGGTCGCGAGTTCGACTCCCGGCTAATTCGCTGCCAGGTAACATTTGTGGGCAAACTGTTCACACACGCACATGCACCTCTGTCACCAAGCAGTAGGCTTAGGCCTATAGGCTAATTTGGTACAGGCCAGGCGACTGCAGTGATGCTCTGCAGCTAGAAGGGGAAACCGCGGGCCTGGCGGAATGCAGAACCGCCGAGAAGGATTCGAATGATATGACATTTACATCGTGATTTTGTGACATTTCCTTTACTATGTTCAGTTAAGTTTAGCTTAGCTTTCGGTACTGCTATTTTCTGGCGTAATAAAGGCAGATTGCCGCTAGGTTTATCATCTGCGAGGGCTGATTGTTTACAGTGCCTGGAGACTGGGATCAGCAGCTGCTGCAGACCAGACCTTATGCTTGAAACCGAGCGCGGGACACCTTTCGCAATCTTGAAACGTTTTAGCGGCACTTGTGCCGTTAGTGTGGCTTGCTTGGTGGTGTAACGATAGCGTGCCGAACTCGTAACCCCGCGGTTGCTGATTTGACTCAAGCCCGGTCCACTGTTAGGTAACGACCTTGGGCAAGTTGTTCACGCACATGTATGTGTCTCTATTCACCAAGCAGCACAATTTGGTACCGACCAGAGGGCGCCGAGACGCTCTGCGGCTGGGAAAGTAACCGTGGGTCTGGCGTTGCACTGGCCATGCGTCACAGACTTAGTGGTGTATCTACCTACGGGGTCAACAGCCATAGAAAGGGAGATGCGCACCCTGGGCGCCTATGCGGTGCTCCTTCTGGGGTATGCGCCGTACGTACTTAGCGTTCTCGTTTATTAGAAGTCTGCAAGCGGCACGCGTCGTAGCAGCACGCGCTGGCGTGCGACGTCGCCACGAGTCATCGCATTGCGCAGGCTTCATTTCTTCATCGTCAGAAATATTCATCAAGCGTTCGTTCGGCTCGACGGCCTAGTAACCGCTCAGCCCGGTCTTCCGGCCGCTGACGGATAGACAAGGCGCCGACCTGTCTGTCTGTTCGTCTGCGGCTGCTGCTGCTGCTGAGACTGTCGGCGTCGAGTCGTCAATGAGCGATGATTCATCAGAATGTGTGTTAACAATAGCGTGATGACTGCAGGGTACTGTTCTGCGAGTCTGCATGCGTTGCTATGCGCTAAGTGCAATACGTATTGTATCGTGCTGCAAGGCTGTGGCTTAAATCAAGCCCTGTAATTCTCTGTGTAGTCTTTTTTTAGAATTGAAGAAAACGAACGAGTGAGTTTTACGTCCGGCGCCGGACAGGTCATTTCGGGGACGGCTTTTCTAGCCAAAAAGAAAGGACTTGAATGACATGATAATTATTATTGTGACATTGGGACATGTTCTTTTTTATCGAGTATTTTGTGTATTGTTTTGTTTAGTTTATTTGAGTTATTTAATATTTACCGTTATCTTCTGGCGAAATAAAGATAGGTGATAAAGAAATGTAAAATAAGGTAACCGAATTGAAGTTTCAGTTTATTTAGTTACGTTGCACGAACTGTAAGCCTACAAAACGAATGAACTGGCGGTTTCGTTCATTTTGATTTCGTTCGCTCTGTATAAATACGTGCCTTTAAAGGCTCTAACAGTTATACATTTTGGAAGACACCGTTAGATCATTTTGCCCGGCCGAGAAATTAATCTGAAGCCAAGGTTGAAGCCATACAGCTTGATAATCTCGACTCAGATTATTCGGCTTACCTCAGCTGGATTAGTTCAAGCTGGAGACCAGAGTGTGTCTTTGCTAGCTGGGATCCAGCTACCGTGGCGTTTCCGAATCAGTCATCTTGATCGCAGCGATCAAACCAGCCAGTCGTTAAATCCGCTAATCCATGTCCGACGCATCTATCCGCTTTCCTGACAACGTTTGATTCAGTCCGTCCCATAGGAGGATACAGTGGCACGCCACGCGACATCCGTCAGTTCATGGACTGCTTCGTGAACGTAAATGTAAAAAAAAAATAATGAAACAGCGTTTCTGTGTGCATTACGACTCTTATTGGGACTACAGATCATTGCAAAATCAACGATATTTGCCACGATATTCGGCAACTACTGATGACAGATGCGACGAGCGTGATTGACGTCGCGTGTGCAACAGCGCTTCAGAGTTTATTTATTATTGTAGTAAAAAATGAAAGTGGCTGAAATAACTCCAGGCTATACTGTATTTGTTTACTTATTGCCTGAGCTGTTTAGACATCGAAAAAAAATTTCGTACGTTCTACATGTGCGTTACGTCACTCATTTTCATGATATGTGTGTGTGTGTGTGTGTCTATGACTTTTTTCACTCCGTCTGTCGGCATTGGTTTGTAGTTTTTTGTTACTTTTTTACTAAGTAAATACTGCGTTTGCCAACCGATGACTATTGTATTAGCTTTAGCTGTTAGTTATCCTAATTGCTTTGTGAAGAGGTGATCGCTGAGAATTAATGCGAATGACCAATCGTCCAGGGCAGGCACCGCACCGTTAAGCCTTGTTCATAGCGACAAACTCAACTCAACTCAACTCACTTAGTTTTCCAGACCAGTGCGAGGAATAAATAAGTAAATATTTGCCTGCAAACGATGCAATGCTGTGAAACTACAATACCGGCACCTAAAGGCCTTCGCTTACGCAAAGCTTCGCGCGTTATTAAACTATATACCTTGTTCGTAGCGCCGCGCTAGAAACGGCTTATTTATAACTCTGAACAGAATAAATAAGGAAATCAACGCAACAGCTTTACGCTTTCTTACACTGCATCGAGCCATATTGGAGCTATAATGTTTGTATTAGCTTGAGAAATTCCACGCGCGGCAATGCGGCGCTCTGCGCTCTTCCACTGCTTGAAAGGTGAGTCACTGCAGTTCAGTTAAGTTGAGTTTAGTTGAGTTTGTCACTATGAACACGGCTTTAGACTGGCTGTAGGCGAGTGGCCATTCTCTCAAGTAGTGACAGATGTCTCACCAATTGTCTTTGCTTTGTCGTCTGCAGGCGGCTATTATTGGGCTATCTGTTTTGTGGATCTGCGTACGGCACCTGCTGAGTACGGTTACAGGCAACAGACGCCGCGCCTAGTGGCCTACAGTCATATTTTTTTCTGCTGAAATCGACGTTAGACAGCATGGCACGAGATCCGTAAAAATACGATGTACTTATACGACCTATCATGTTCGTTGGATCGTCACTCGTGGTTACATTCAGGTTTTACATGTAGGCTTAACCACCGCTCAAGTCAACTAATGTTTGTTTCTGCATTGAAGTCACGGGGAGTTCACAAGCCGGGGCCGAATGAAATGTTTTCTTTTACTATAAAAGTAGAGTTCAGAAGTGGTTAAGTAAGTTAGTAAATAATTTATATAGCGCGTTAATAACCTCGAACGCTCTCGGTACGCTATAGTAGAACGAAACGAAACGAGGTCCTACGCTATCATACGGTGAAGCCCGATTTTCTCTCTCACCTGGACATGATTCGGTACCGGGTTGTGACGCACAGACGGACGGACGGATGGACACCAAGACAGATTACGATAGCTAATAGGCCCTAAAGCATGCTTTCGCGCGTAAATATAAATGTTATCAGTAATTAGCGACCCCACTCAAGCGACCTTTCACACCTGCGTCTCTGCTGTCATGTTTGACTTACATATACAGCCGTTATTCTCCAAAACGTGTTGCTAGTAACAGAAAAATATATACTGAAAAATAGGTCCGAAGTGTCTCCTACTTCTAGGTCCGAAGTGTCCGGTTACCGTCTGTAAAAGTATAGGTAAGGTTACGGTATTCGTTGTAATACTTTTTCGTTCTCAGTGGGTCTAATTCGTTGCGATTACATTTCAAACAGTTCAGGCACTATACCAGCACCCACCGCATTGCACGTCGAGCTCTTGTACTTACTACTTACCTGTAGCGAGTACGGACGCAGGTGCGAGAGGTTAGTGATACTGCACAGTGGCGGATTCAATGGGGCGAACGTGCGGCCCTTCCCCTTCCCCGTTTTCGCCCATATGCTATGGCGAATTGCTAATGAATAAGTTCGTGTGTCGGGAAAATGATTCAGATTGTTGCCACCTGCAGATGTTATAATTTAAGGCTAAAATGCACCCAGTTCGATTTCGGTTAGCGCTCCGCCTCATACCTCGCTTGGGGAACTCACAGCGCGTTGGACGTTAATTTAACGTTATGCGCTATATGAATTCACATTTTACTTACTTACTTACTTTTCCAGACCCCCTAGCTGGATTTAAGTGGTCCTACTTCTAAGGAAAAAAGAAGGGAGAGAAGGGATATCATCCATGGCCGAAGCCTAGATCCACCACTGATAAGTCAGGCGCAAATAAGCCTGTAGTAGCAACGCGCCGAGCGCGACATATGCTAGCGATTGAACGTCCGGAGTCCATGGACTGCAGCGTCGCTGGAGCTTGGAGGCAAGGCGCCCTGCAATTCAGTCCATCCGCTGGCATGATACAGCCAGTTGGTGCGTTGAGAATTATTGAAAGACGCGCTCCATACAGCGAGCGACGCGACGTCGATGATCGCTGGCGCATGGCACCACATCACACAGCACGTCGTCACGGACCGACCAGACAGACTTCGCGGCGCCACGACCGACTGCAGGCACTGTGTGCGACGCACTGGGATCTCTGGTCTGATCCAAGCAGTCCGACGTTAAGGCGCGTACAGAGTGACGTAACTGAACTGACATGATTTACTTTTTGACGAACTGACAAATGGGCAACCAATAATGCATTACAGTAGGCAACGTCTAACGGCGTCGGTGGCTTATGTACGCGTCAACCAATGACCAATAAGTTCGCCCTGCTTGCCCATTGGTCAGTTCGTCAAAACTTAACCGTGACAGTTCAGTTCCGTACAGTTACGTCGCTCTGTACGCGTCTTTACACAACTGTATAACGCCCAGAGGCTGACGGAGTTCTATGCTGCTGTATGAAAGTAACGACAAGTTCTGCATAGCAGTGTAGTCGCTGTAACATGTAGAATTCTTGTTGGCGTACTATCGTACAGTTCGTGACTGATTGGCTTTGGCGAAAAGTGATCAAAATCTCACTGAGTCGAACCTGGCCAACCATAATGTTTCATTTCCGTCATCACACCCGGCGCCAACACGTCTCGCCATGGTGAGACCGGTCGGTAGTTGCTCACTCAGAGAGGAGTGGGAATGATGGGATAGATAGGTAGCTATATAGTTATGGATACGATGGGTACATCAGTTGGCGCGCGTCTGATCGCGAGCTCAAAGCATATTTATACAATTGCCAGGAAGAAACGCCAGGGTCGCGTGTCTCAGGCACCAAAATCGATCTGCAACATTGTATACATCTTGTATCAGATCGTGGGAGTTCTCGTAGGGGAAGAGGCCGACCGAAGCAGTTATAGATAAATTACAGCTCCATCACTGAATTAATGGGGCTCGTGGTTTTCTTTTCGGAAAAAAATGAATCGTTGTACGCAAGTCATTGCATTTTTAATTTATTTTCTTCTCACGCTATATTGATTTGCGCACACATTTTGTTGCGATGTGGCGAATTTTGATGTTTTCTGGCTGAATTAAGGCAAGTTTAATGGCAAGTTTGAGCCCACTGTTTGCTCTTCGGGCCCGCCATTCTGAAGAGCCGCCACGGTTAGGAATTAGGGTTAGAGTAGGATTATGGTTAGGGCCGGCTAAGGTCATTGTTATAGTTAGTTTAGCATTTAATATGTACTATTTTACCGTCGTCTAAAACAGGTTTTTAGTGACCCCTTGATATGGCGTACCTGAATCTGCACCTATAAAATATAGCGATGAGCGATGGCTTAGCTAAAGAATGCAAACATTTTATTGCCTTTCCCATTGCCGTGTCGGTTGCAACTAGCTCCGGTCATAGGATTGTTATTACCGATTACTTTTGATAAACGACTAGGAACATAAAATGTACAGGGGCCTACGCTGATATTCTGCCGGATGTTAGATAATTGCAAAGTGAAACATAACGACTACTCGTTAATTTGCATCCTTGTCCGCGTGTTTTTTTGCCGCACTACAGCTATGCATGTAAGGCGTCTTTGGCACAACGTGTCGTCTGTCCGTCTGTCTGTCTGTAGCGCATGTATTGTGGCTATGTGGTAGGTCGTAGGGAAAATTTTTTACACGAGTAATTAGCCCTGTGTGTTAGACCTACGCATGCAAAATTTCAGCGATTTAGAGCAAGGAAAACATTTTTAAATTCGGGGTTGAATGGAAAAGGGTAGAGAAAATGTGCGTTTTTTTACGAAAAACTGGCCATATTTCGGAAACGGTGAGAGATATACGGCCAAGGTTACTATTAATCACTAATAGGAATTGGCATACTCGCTTTTAGATAAACTGAAAATCATCGACCTTGGGTGACTTTGATAGTCAGTACTGCAACAGGAACTGTATAGGCTGCAGCGCGTTTTTGTCTAGCGACAGCTGGGCTTTCTGGTAGAAACTGTTACAGGAAAAACAGCTGGCTATATTGCAGCGTCGTCCAGTCAGAATGAGACTGTCAGATGCCGTTATACACACTGGCGACTAGTGAGATATTCGATAGGCCCTCTGTATACATCTCGGCAGGTGCCGAACGTCTGCACTTGGTCCCGACGGAGTTCAGCCATGGACTCTTCAGTTGAGGAATTGGGAATTGAGGGGTCTGTTGTTCGGCCGGCCCGTCGGTGACGATGACTTCGCGCTCCGCCGTGTTTGTTTGTCGTCTTCACGTGACGCCTGACACTTGACAGCACTTAACGTCGTCGTCGCCGTCGTCGTTCGTTCGATATATTAAACTCAACCAGATTCCAGACTCTCCGTCCGAGCCGTTCTGGGTTTACTTCTCAGGCGAAGCTGTGACGCCGAGAAGTAAGTAAATGGAAATCTTTAGAGTGCATAATGTCAGCCAGTGGCCGAATCTCAGTCACGTAGCCTATTATAGGGAACTGAAAGGTGTCGATCCGCGATACCGAAGGGCCGCTATTCCGAAAGGTCGCCACGGTTACGGTTAGGGTCAGGAATAGCCTATGGTTAGGGTTAGAGTTATAAGGCATTTAATAAGTACGGTTTCGTCGTGGTCTAAAACAGGTTTTTGCTGGTCCGTCGGAATGACGAACCCGAATCAACTGAAGGCCTGCTCGAATAGGTTTTCAGAAGATCGAAGGTGTGTGCATGACGAAGAAACTCCAAGCTTAAGTAAGTAAGTAAGTAAATTTAATTTATAAAGCGCACAATGTCAGCGAGAAACTCACTGAATCTGAGGCGCTGAGGCTGCGGTAAGGAGTGAGGCGGGCCACTAAACATGGCTAGACGACACGTTGAAAAATAGAATGTTTTGAGTTTACGACGGAAGGAAGCTAATGAACAGCTATTGCGGATGTCAAAAGGAAGATAGTTCCAAATAGTAGGGGCAGCTACAGAAAAACTTCTAGAGCCAAAACATGTACGGACACGAGGCACAGACAACAGATTAGTGTCAGATGAACGCAATGTACGAGATGGAATATAATGTTACAGAACAGAATTCAGATAAGCAGGCTGAGTAGTGTGGATGGTCTTGTATGTAATGCAGGCGATCTTGAATTGGATGCACTGGTGAATTGGAAGCCAGTGGTAATGTTTGAGCAGAGCAGATGAGCTGGTCGACTGTCGATTGGTGTAGTCGTAGTAGTAGTCGACGACGTCGTATTCTAATTTCCCGCGCCCGCGGTGGCACTAAAGCAAAACTCCCACGATCATGCAAGTTGCAACGCTGCGCGAGGAAATAAAAACGATCGAGTAAATGTTGGCTACAGACTTACGGCACCTCTTGGACTGTATAGCAAACCGCGGCCTTTTCACTGTCAAAGCCTAAAGGCCTACAGAACGACGTAACTGAACTGAACTGACACAGTTTAGTTTTTGACGAACCGATTAATGGGCATTAGGGCAAACCTATTGGTTATTAGTTGGCGCGTACGTGAGCGTAGTCACGCATAGCTGTTAGACGGTGTCTACTGCAATGCATTACTGTTTTTTACCAAGTTCTAACCGATTGTTTTCACGAACAACAAAGACATGTCACTGTCTGATTCTGTTTACCACGGCATGGAAGCGATTTTCACTTCTCAGCACGTTAATGCTAGCGACTCCATGATGACGATGATTAGAGCAGAAATTTTGTTTAGCTACCCACCGCAGTCCAGCATTCGCAGCTTAATGGGCGTGGGACTCATAGTTTGTAAAAGATAGCGAACGACCGACCTAAAAATTACAGTAAGTAAGTACGTGTTTATAAGAGTGAAAAGAACAGAAACAGAAAAAATGTAAGGGCAATCAAAGCAAGGGCTTCAAGAAGAATTGTGCTAAAGAGGGGGGGGGGCGACTGCACTCTTTCCGTAAGACTGTAAGATGCACACTAATGAGTAATTAATTAATTAATTAAATTATTTAATTTATATAGCTGTGCGAGTGAGTGAGTAATTTCTTAACGGCACATTAGCACAAAATAGGCCATTCAGTGCCATACGTGGTTAAAATTAATTTAAAGCATTTAATATATGTATTAACA
>Ga0209671_1003958_pt1 | contig 14480 bp, 7 predicted proteins | sample WorMetHERISLAND2_2_FD_187401 | JGI IMG/M metagenome (GOLD analysis project Ga0209671, IMG submission 187401) | Marine gutless worms symbiont microbial communities from Max Planck institute for Marine Microbiology, Germany - Olavius geniculatus... | ecosystem: Host-associated > Annelida >... | reverse complement strand
GGATCGTTTGCCATCTTTCTGCCAAAAATTATCAAAATCGGTGGAAATTTGACGCAGTTCTGACAAAAACAAATCTGCTTAGTTTTTTTTTGAGACACGGTGTATTATAATAGGCCTACAACATGCTGATCCTGCATAGAAAACTATTGCAAAATTATGGCTGAGCCGTTTTTGTTGTTGATATGTTAGTTTTTTATATTTCCATAATTCCACGGGCAAATTGGGATGGATATGCTGTGCGTGTTTTTTAAAAATTTCAGTAATAATCTCCTAAGACTAGATGCTAACTGGATGCTTAGGCCTTCAAACACGCTGAAGTTGTGCCAATAATTTTCAGACTGGGGCCTATTGGCATTTGTCAGTTGATTGACTTGTTTTTCATATTTTGATGTCTGCTGAAAAAAGCCCAGTCTAGTTCAGAAAAATTGAAATTGTTATTAAAGAGACTACAATTTCCCTGCCCAGACGTTTTACAATATAGCTACCAGTAAAGAAATTGTTTCAAGCTGTGACCCAAGTTTTTTTAGTTGGGGGTATTGCACCCCAGTGCCCCTGACTGCTGCTATGGGTTTGCTAATAGTTTGAACATTATATTTATTTGTAGCGTTTCGCTGTGCCGAGTTGAGTAAACTTGAGTTGTAAACCGTTTCGGTTGTTAGAGTTTCAATAGCTATTTTTGCTACACCATCTATCGTGCTTGACGTAATGTGTAATGCAGTGACATTTTAATTGTACATAAGTACTTGAATCTGTAGTACATGTATACCTGTACCGACAATATCATGTTTGTTGTGTCGTTGTTTTGCGTGAGGTGACCCGTAGGGAATATAGGCCATGTGAGGGCAGTATAATATCTCCTTAGACCCATTTTTGGGTCGCGAAATGCATAATTTGGTGCATTTTTAGGCTTTTCCGGGTGCTGGATTGCGTCTAAGTTACATATTTATACCTGTCCTGTCTGGAATTCCAACCTGTGAGCTATATGAGGGAACGTCCTGAGCTCCCCGGTGGGTCCTAATTAGCAAAGCCTTGGCCGAAATCGATTTCACATATTTTAAATGTTATAGAACACATCTGGTGAAAGGCGTTTTCGTTCGACTCTTGGCATGTTGCGAGCATGAGCTCCCCCGCCCTTGAGGCCAGCTGGTCGCTAGTTATAGGACCCGCACCACAGTAGCTTATACGGAGCGCGAAGCGCGTTCATATACTGTGCCCACGCCATGCAAGAAATTGAAATAGACAGAGACCGTATCGTCATCGAACCCATTCGAACGCAATCATTCAAGTCGATTAGCTGATTTCTTGCATCTCACGTAGGCTAAATACACAGCGCCATAGCAAACTTGTGTTATCAATCGTTATAAAATACGACTGCTATTTATGCCAGTGTTAAGATAAGTAGGCATAAATGTAGCTGCAGGGACTAGTAAATAGATCATCGTAGATTCAACATTCTGCTGTACTGGAGCGGTGTTCATTGTGCATTGTGTCAAAAGGATCCCCGTTTGTTTTTTTTCAGGTACTGTAAATATATACAGACGTCAGGTGAGATGTGAACTCAAATGGTCATTTCGGTGATTAGTTAGGCCTAGGGCTATGTCACAAATATTTATACCAAAATTATCAAAATCTTACAGTTGTTAATGTTGGGGATTCTTTTTCAAACGCAGTGCAGAAGCTGTTTGCGTTTTTAGTGACGTGAATGCAAGAATAGGCTAGCTAGCCTACGCTTTCTGCGCGACCATGGGCGAAATCTTAAAAAACATGAAAATGGCAAAAAAAACTTAAAAACGTTAACTCAAACACAAACACTTTGTCGTGAGAATGTTGTACACTTAATGATAGTCTTGATTGACAATTTCAATTAACTTGTGCAATTGTGTTAGTGTAGGCTATAGCAGTTTTTCTGCTTTTTATTGAACTTTTGGGCTGAATTGAATCTAATGAAAGATTGATTCACATCTGTCTTTTTTTATTGCTATAGGCCTGCACGTTTGAAACCTATAGCTCGCCGGTTGACTGATTGTAGATATAGGTTTGTCTATACGGCTCGACTGTGCCTAAAAATCTCAATTACGTTAGCAAAATTTCTTCCAAGCCCAAGATTTGGCAGAAGAAGGCCTATAAAATCAAGGCATTTAGAAAGTTTTACAATGCAAAACCAATTCTTTATTTTTACTGCGCGCACGCTAAGTTTCTAGCGTAGCGATGAGTAGGCCTAAGCTTATATGAGATGAGTTAATATTGACGACCGACGATCGAAGAACGGACCTCTCTTCTTAAAAAACCTAGCTTCATGGAAGAACTTCAAGTGGTCAGAGGCTATCTCAGCAACCACCCGATCAACTTCCTGTTTGGGCTCTATGGTGAAGTAAACGTGCATGGTCGGCCAATTTAACAGCGTATATTTACGCCCAGCTGACTCTTGTTGCCATGGCAACAAAATTTCAGACAAAATGGGCTATAACTCGGCCTGTGTGAGAGATCGTTGAGTCTATGAGGAGGTTTTCGTGGTTTTGCCATCGATCGCTGCCAATCAAATTCCACCCCGATCGACCCTTGTTGCCATGACAACGAAAATTGTGGAAAAAAATGGTTATAACTCGATTGCATCATGTCCTGGTCTACCGGCTCTTTAGTTGCAGTAGTAGCACTAGCAGTAGACTGTAGTAGTACTGTAGTAGTTGCAGCATAGACCGAGGTTAGAATACCTTGCTCAATCCGTTAATTAGCAGTAGCAATTTACACACGCAAGCGGAAGTAAACAATAAACATAAACAATAAACACGTGCAGTAACACGAATAGCAATAAGATTGATATTGTTTGGCTACGTAGATTAGGTTAAAGTGACAAGTCAGTTTCTACGCACTGTAGCGTGAGTACAGTTGAAGCCGAGTTTTCGACAAATCAGAAGGCTGATATGTCTGACTTATCAGAAGCAACCGCAGCGTCGAAGCCGGCCGATCATCTGCGCACATTGCACGAGAAAGATCAGGAGAAGCGGCTGATAGTTGTGCTCGAAAAAGCTTCGCTAGAAACCGTAAAAGTTGGTAACCTACATTTGCAGTTTATGGACTCACAAGCATAAGCTGCGTTTAATGCCCATGTCTTGATCCATATTTATCAACGGGTTTCTATAATTACTCAATCGGCCCCATCGGCCCATCGGCGTAAGTAGTCTGCAAAAATACATTCAGTATAATGTATCAGTGAACTGTGCAATTACTACAGCTATGTTATGAAAATTATTCAATTCATTTTAATTCAGGGTTATCATGCATTGACTATGTCGACATAGTTATGCAAAGCTAAGCTAGTAAGTTAATTTAAGTTATACAGAAGTCTAGGCACAGGCACTTCTAAGTACATAATTATTTAATATTATATTTACCTAGATAAGCTTTTGCTGCAGTCGCCACGCATCTCCGGCATACAAAGTACTTCTCACTGTGTGTATAATCATAAAACTGTTCTTCTGTCAATGGTACACACTGCTTATGCACCCACATAATACACTCGTCACACTGTATTGTGCCTTTTCCTGCTGATTTCTCACATATTACACATGGATCTTTTATTTTTGTTTTACGTTGGCTAGACCTATATGAAGACATTTCTGCAATCCAATAACTCAGCTGTGTGTCTAATACGGCGTGATTCTGTCTCTCTCTGTCTGTTATATAGCCTATGCGTTTGATTCATGTTCACTGGCCTACCCTGTTTTGCGGTTAGTTAAAGGACAATGTAGGCCTAACGCAGCGTGTGAACTCTACTTCTCTGAAGTCAGTGGACAGTGGCGATCTACTCAACTACAGTAGCTTCTTTGTTTACACCGCCGCCGACGCCGATTTACCCCAACGCCACTGCTGCTGCCACTGTGAGCAGCACGTCTGCTGAGCAGCACCGGCGGTAATTGTTTACTTGTGCGCCGATGGGCCGATGGGGCCGATTGAGTATTACAGTAACCACTAGATAACCATAACTATAATCCTAACCCTAACCCTGACCCCTGACCTAGCCTACGGTGTCAGCAAAATTCTACAGTAAAAATTAGCACTAGGCATAGCAGTAGGCTCATATAAAACAGCTTTATCTAACGCTGACTCTATCCTTAACCATGTAGTCAAGTGTTAGCCTTCCCTATTATGTTAAGAGCAATTTCCAGGCTGTACGTTTGCACGTCACGCGTGACGCATCACGCATGCACCCTACGCAATCACTGCACTCATACAAAGTTTAAGAATGGTTAATGGTGATCTGATAAATAAAGTAAAACAAGCACTCATCTAATCACAGAACGTGATTACTAAACCGCCTGGATTCAGCGCAGCGGCGGCGGCGGCGCACGGACAGTAACTGCGTTCGAGTAGGAACCGACCGTAAGTGCACGGCGAATGCAAAAACATGCTAAACACACAGCCAATGTAAGACAACAGTAAAACTCACCTTTCATTGCGTCGCCATTTGCAATGCAATAAACATTCTACGATCATGTGACCGATCCGACGACTATGATTGGCTGGCAGGCTGAAAATCTATATAACTCGACGCTTTTATATACGACCGTTCGACATAGAAATTTTCATGACGAGCCAACAATGTCGTTGTGGAACGCTAATGTCTATATTGCTGTCACGACTTCTGCTGGCGACGAAAACATAAAAAGACATTAAAGTAGACGTTCGGCGTTACGTAGCATCAATGATCTTCATCAACAAGGCAGCGACAAAGAAGAAAATCCACATTTTCACAGGGAACCAATATTGACCGTTTCAGATGCCAAATCTTGTTTACATAGAATCGTTGCGAAAATAAGGTGCATGCAAATTTTAACATAGAGAGCGAACGAAAAGAAACAGAACAGCGTGCAGTAAGTTCTTCTGGACTAGTCTGGTCACGTAATTTGTAATTTCAAATTACATTACAGTTTTCAATTACATTGTTTTGACATATGGCGCGTTACAAATGCAGACTACTTACTTACTTACTTAATTGAATTACCAATTACAAAATCATCAAAAACAAATGTAATTGAATTACAATTGTAATTTGTAATTGAATTACGTAATTGAATTACATGAGTCACTCACCGCGTGCAAGTGATAGACTAACGTAGGCGTGCACTGCAATATGTTGATAGAAGTGTTTATAATGATAATAACATACTCTGCTGTAGACAAACGAATTGCTACGACACAAGTGTATGTGTATTTCAATTAAATAGGCTATGCGTTTGAAGATTGAGTGATCATTTTAGTTGTTTTGGGCTTTTGCATTTTCAGCGTTTCAGTCTCCTGCTTCTTGGTTCCTCTCTGCTGTCGCCACGGAGTGTTACAAACTATGCAATAGTGGACTGAAGTCATGATCATTATTGTGGAAGGGTTCAAAAATTATTTCTAGGGCCACCTAAGTGTAGTCACTCAGCGTTGTTACTTGTCAGTGATAACTAACAAATGACCTTCGTGAACGGGTTTATAAGGCCCTGTTTACATGTGATTTAACAAAAATTAAATGTTGCAAAAACGTTCTTGCAAATCTCGCGGAACATTTTAGCGTCTTAAACAACGTGCTGGAGTAGCATGTAATGATGCTAAAACGACATTTGCAAAAATGTTTTTTTTAATTATTTTAAGTACCGGTAGGCTACAACTACGTTAATTTTCAACACTGTTGAACGTGCTTAAACTGTTTCGTAGCAATCTTGCAAATGTTTTCTGTAATTCTGTTTTAAATGTAATGATGCATAAGAGCTGTTACTGTCACGGTATAGTTAGTTAGGCTGCATCTCACTAACCACGCGTTTTAGATAGCTGTTCCAACTCTATTTTGCAATCTCTGCTTTCTAGCGTAACTGTTCTTCACGCTACTTATGTCGTGGGTCCTTCTGTTAGACAAGAATGTGCCGAACTGTAGTGGGTCGGCTGTGGGGTCGTATATGAATTCGATCTTCATCAATCTTGTGTGTAGACCGCCCGCAGCGAACGCTGAAAGCACATGACGACAGTTTCCTTCCGCTGCATGACAGACGTCACCATCAACTGACGCTGTTTGATTGACGCCAATATTAAGACTTTTCCAGCCTTGCCGTGTTGCCTATATTTAGCCCAACAAGTTGCAAATTAAAACGGGTCTGTATAAGTTGCAATAATAAGCCCACCTGGAGTCTACATTATCGTCGCATTATAGCCTAAGTCAATCGCATTTCACTGGCTGTAAAATATGTGTAACGAACTGGAAAACAGAAGCGATAATAATAGTTACTAACGTCATTCAGCATCATTCTTAAGGCGCGCGTACAGAGCGACGTAACTAAACTAAACTGAACTCGCCCATCCGTCGGATCGGTTCAGTTGCGTCGTTCTGTAAGAAAATTACCGAGTGCAGAATGCTGAGAAATTGGTTGAACTGCAGACGATTTACAGACAATTTTCATTCAGTGACGCTACTTAAGTTATGGATCCTGACTGTACGGAGTACGTAGTCTACGTACTGACTATTTTCACATGAGCCGAATCTGACATGTCGTTTACTGACAGAAGGAAATTACCGTATTTAAATTCGGCCATGAAGTTCGAGCTGATGACCTATATGCACGCATACTCTGCACAGCATCAATCCCGGACAGTGGAAGCAGACGTTGAGAAAGACAGGAAGACGTTGGACTGAAGACATCAAACAGTGGACAGGTATATCCGTCGCAGACTGTCTAACGTGCGAGAAACAGAAAGGTGTACAAATTCGCCGTGTCCACGTCGATGACTCGAAAAGGAAAAGCAAAGCAATTCAGTGAATCGACGTGGCGATACATTGTACAGCAAACTAAATGGTGGTTACGATTCCGTCGACTATTATGCTTCCGCCAACATGTGACAAACATTAGAAATATCGTGTTAACAATGCCAAAAAGTGCATTTTATGGTACATTTGATCCCATCTTGCCCTTGACCCTTGACTTTTTGACCCCAAAATTTGATGCATTCGTCCTTGCCCTTTAGTCTGTCAGTGATGAAAGTTTGGTCAAATTCCGTCTAAAAATACCCAAGATTATCTTGCTAGCAATGTTTGTTCGGGACTCATGCACGGACGTACGGACTAGAGCTGTGCGCCGATGACTTGAGGGTCGGCGGCGGCGTTTGGTCGTCTTACGACCGCCGCCGGCGGCGGCACGCCGAGCAATTTTCGTCGTCGGCGGCGGCGTGGTCCTCTTGGTCAGCGGCGACGTCAGCGGCATCAGCAATCAGTTAACTTATGTAATAATGCTAGACCGGAGGTGGTTCTATCGACAATGAGCTCCGCTGAGAAGTTCACATACACATATGCATTGTGTCTAAAAAACCAGGCCACTTTTATTTTTTGAATAGCTTTGTAAAACATTGGCGGATTTTAATAATTTTTGGCATTTAGTATGAGTTATAATTTTGCCCACCTCACCTTAATACTAAAAGGTTTGACTGTCATGCAGCAGTGTGTCTACCAGATAAAGTTTAGGAATGTTTGCAAAGTCAAGAAGCGACTGGTACAACCTGGATTGGTCTGGAGCAGAACGTTATCGATACTGCTGTCAATGTATGGAGAAAGCGTCTCCTTGCCTGTGTTCGCATAGTGGGCCAGTATTTTAAGCAATTTTACTGCAGGCAGTTAAAAAATGGACATCGAATGAATTGTCAACCAAAGTGTCAGAAATGTGAACAAAATGTGTTTTTACGCGTTATGTTAATTAAGCAATCACATCGCATCGGATAAAAAAGTGACATTTTGCTGGTTGTGTTTTTTCTCAGGATGTGCAAAAACAAAAGTTGCGTGAGGTGGGAAACTAAATAACCATTTGATGACAAGTTGTGTCAGATATATTCGTACCAAAAATTATTATAATCTGATAATTGATTTTTAAGTTACAGTCGAAAAGGTCGGGAATGTTTTTTGAGACACAGTGCATGTAGGCTCGAGAATAACTAAAACTTGCAAAATACGGACGCGTGTCAAGCAGACCCTCGATTTTTGTTTTTAATTTTTTTTGGCGAGAGAAATTGTCATCGAGCGACGGCCGGCCATGCAGCGATTCGGGAATTTTGTTTCGTGGTAACATTTCGTGCCGGTGTCTGTGCCTGGCTGTCGATCCGATGAAGTTGGCCTAATATCGGAAGCAGCGGTTCTGGCGCCGCGCGATGTGTCAGAGGGTCAGCGTGCTGCAATCAGTGCGATTGCGACGCTATTACTCCACGATAGTAGAGTCTAGTCGTTCCGACGGCGATAAAACAGAGAATACAGTCATCGTGACGCACGCAGCATGCAGGATGCACTCGGTGCAGCTTTTATATTTCGTATCAGTTTGTACTTGTTCTTGTTAAGTTTGTTGTTTCTTATCTGATATTGGCTCAACAATAATTCCGTTCATCGTCTGCTACACAATTATAATGTAGGCTATGGTACAGAGATTGTGTACGATGCATATCTTGCGTGGGCGCCAAGGCGTCAAACCATTAGGGTGAGAAGGCGCATCTTTTTAAAGTTTTTGATGGGAGACACCAATGACTTGTCCCACAAAAGCAGAATAGTTATGATTTGCAATTATTAAGAGGCTAAGAGCTGCTTCATTTTTTGTCGTCAAAAAAGTCGTTTAAGCCCAAGAACACACAAAATTTTTTTGCGGCTGTAGCTCCGCTGCCAGACTCTGCTGAGGGAGCTGACGACGCTCCCCAGACCATCTAGTGGGCTGTGAGGAGGCTTGTTCTATTGTCGCGCCAAGACGGTCATTTCTCATTAAGCGGTTTAATATTTCACAGCATTGTCTATTTCGCTTTCCCTGATCTTGCAAAATTAATGGCAATTTATTCACACGCCAAAAGAAATTGTTTTGCTGTCGAAACAGTAGGCGCACCAGTACAGCTGTTTAACGTACCGTAATTAACTTAGTTAATTACTAAAAGTGAGCTATTAGTTATTGTTATACCTCAACGCGAAATACCTGCACGCGATTCACAAATTCGCCATAGTCACCTTCTCAGCAACAATGCAGTGACATATTGCCCTCCCTCCATGGAGGCAGTATTGACAATAGTGCTCGCTCAGAGGGCACTATTTGATTGGCGTCGTCATCACGTTAACGCTGGTCACGCCTCATTAACATTCGAGACGTCTATGACCACACCGACGCCGAATTCATGTATTGTGGCTACACGGTACGTCATACGTTATTAGCAGACAATCGTGTTCACTGTATTTGAAGAGAGCGCAAATACTACAAATTTTGCGTACAGTCGTTGAGGTATAACATAACAAATAGAGACTGGCGTCTCGATCACTATTAAAACTTTTTTCTCTTAGTTCGTAACATGTTGCCCTTGATCTCCGATCTCGGGCAACATATTACGAACTTCGGGTCCAAAATTTTAAGAACGACTTCGACGCCAGTCACTACTTGTATACAGTTGCACTGCTGATAGTATATTATGCCTACTTTGGGCACAGTCTTCGAAATGAATGCAACTTATCCCGATTGTTGGATGGAAAACAAACGCTATCAAGAAAGTCTGAAAAATGAAGAAAACGAATAGAATGGATGGAGTGGACGGTTACATCAAACGTCAAACAGTGAACAGAAAGAAAACGACAACAACAACAACTTATGGACTCAAGGGAATCGTCGACCAATGAATGATATGCATGGTCGAAGATCAAACTGGCTTTAAGTCTTGAAGGCCAGAGTGTTTTATTGCACTGTAGTTTGCTTTCGTATATACTGTTAGGCTTATCGACACTAAGGAAATCCATTCATTTTTTTCAAATTATGCCAGTGAATGACAAGTAGAAATGCAGTATACCTTACAACTGGATGTCATGCATCGGCACAATAGCAGTTTAGGTTATACTAACAATATGTAGCAGGTATAAACCACAAAAAATAAACTACATCAGTTCTATTCAAGGCCAAAAAGTTTACGCGTTTGATAGTAACTTATTATCCATAACGCAAAAGTTAAAACGTCGTTAGAATAAACAGTTGAACACAAGGAATACTGAAACTACTCTTCGGCTTCGCTCGTGTTTGCCGCCAAGTCAGCAAGCACGCTTGTCGACGGTCCGATGACGAAGACTGCACTAACTCACGTAGAAAACGTTGCAAATAAGTGAATGACTATTTGGCCGTTGCATCCATGGGACAGGACATCCGACTGCTGAATGATGAACTAGCGTCAGTTTATCTCGTCAATTTCCGAGGGCTACGTAACAGTGAACATCCTGGACCTCTTCGTCTCTTGTCGGCCATGCAGTGAGAACTGAGGACGCTTGTCGACGGTTCGATGATGGAGCGCTTTGCCTTCCGATCGTCTCTGGCGTCTGATCGCTCAAGCTGAACCAAGTCGACGCCGATAAATCGGCTTACGTCTACCGAGCGCCTAATAACGCTTGACTTGACCAGGGGCGGGAGGCGGTGGACAGCGAAATGTCTGCTGGTGTGACATTGAATTGACTGCATCCAGCGAGTCTGCTGTGGTGAACGGCCTCGACCGATTGACCCGACTAGGCCAGGCCACATCACGACGATCGACGACCGACGATCGTCGCCCGACGCTTGGCTGTGCGTCCAAGCGACTGACTGACTGGACGGCGAGCTCTCTGCGACGACAGACGCCGTTTGATCTGTCAACACTCCGCGGTGACGATCGGTAATCGGCCTCCTGAACGTTAACCACTTGGAGAACGTACAGAGACAGGCAGACATTGCAGTAAGTAAGTAAAGTAACGTTAAAAATAACCCCTAACGCGCTAGTCACACTAGTAAAAACAGAACAAGATTGTTTTAAACAACTGTTTAAACTTGTCAACATCACACGCCGGACCAGTATATGGATGTATAGCTTTTTGCAGGAATCCATCTCAAACCTGCGGAGCTTCATCTGCCATTGGGATAACACAGTGATATTTGCCACAGAACACGATGTGAACGCGCCCCGCAGGCTAGTATTAATTTATCTACCCAAAAAGGATAAAAAGCTGAGTTGACCTTGGTGGATAAATATAGGCCGAGCAGTGTCATCATCTAAGGCGACAACGTTACTATTTGTCAAATAAGCGATAAAAAATATCGTCAGTGCATTGTTAGTAAAAACGGCATTGCTACTAGAAGGGTTAATACCTGTGCCAGCAACTGACACGTTAGATTATGTTGGCTTTCTCAATCGTGGCGCAGAGCTAAGAGATGTCGGTTAAGTGCCATGTGACAGCCAACGAGTTATTATGACGCTATAGTACGCCTAAATCCGTCTCTCGCTATATTACCATGCACGGCCCATTAGCTGTTCTACGCCTTCTTTCAACCTAGTCTGCAATAGAAAATAAACTATAAGGCGAGTGGCGACTAGAAAGCTCCACTAGATCACTCGTATATCCGCGGCACTATATACAGTCTTCAGACAAATCAACGCAATATTACAGCCTACTATGCAGTTTGGAAAAATCAAGCTTATGTTTTTTACTATCGTTTTATTATCGAACACATCAATAACAGCAGCAAAGCCAACAGCATTTCTTCATTCGCGTCTTTCGTTGTGGGATAAACGTTTAAACCGTGTCGTCACTGAGCGTAGTTTATTTCGAGTAAACACTAAATACATACAAAGTAATTGGCACTACTTTCGCCATTCTACGGTTAACTGCACCAGGCCTAAATACGATAGACGTAGTTGATGGGTAAGTTAGTTCACCAACAGAATTGCTGGCCTATGAGGCTAATTAATGACAACTACGTGATCGCTCTCTGTTAAATATTGCAGTTGCTGAAGTCGCATAAAGTATAGAGTTTTTTTATACGTACACTATAGGCTATGTTGTTAAAAGTCGGATACTAACTATCGGGCACGCCGTGAAACGTTTTTTGCAAATGTTTGAACATTTTAAAACGTATTTTCGTTTGTATTCTTAACAAGTTGGGCTTGCCAACTTTTTATCAAACGATTATATCATATTATACAATGATAATAGTGATGATGGTGATGATTTCTCGTCTGTAAAGTGATTTTTGCCAGAGTTGAATAACGAAGTAAAATATGGAATAATTTCAAAGTAATGGGACATTGGGACGTTCGATGCGTCCTCGCGAATATGCTGAGTGATACCAGAGCAGTGGCCGGACGTTTGCTAAACGAGTTACGTGAGCGATACATGCCGGTACCACACTCATGTCTGGGTTTGCCGTTCGTTCTAATTTCCCTTAACCGTTATAACGCTGAATGTGTGGGTGTGGGCTTAGGCGTAAAAACTGTTCTTCTGCCACGGAAAGTACGAACGCTATGGCGCCCAGAAGCACAGATAGGCAATAAAGCACGCGTGCTAATGAACTCGTTATCCACAGCCAGTCGGCACCAGTCCACGCACCGGATCCGCCATGGAGATGCGCAGTCTGGAAAAGATTTTCGATTCTACTCGGTTACGTTTGAACAGCACAAATTCAGAAATAAAACCAAATCGTCAAACTTTGTTCACGACTTAGTACTGTCCTCGGGTAGCCGCAGTATCATGCACACAAAACAACCGTGTGATTTTGACTTGACCACTTGACCTTTTAATATGACCTTAAAATTGATCAGAATTGTGGAGATTGCCAAGATGCATGTTCGTGCAAGATTCTATCAAGCTAAATGCAGCGGTTCATGAGTTGCTGTGTAAATTACTAGTAGAATGATATATGTCACTTAACCGACACTTAACCGATACGACTGACGAATATAACGACCCACGAATGGCTAGTGACTAACTGGGCAGTAACTAAACCTATGTGCGAATTGTGTGAGCGAATAGTAAACAGCGGAATAGTATTGGCGCATCACTCCGGTGTATGGTGCGGAGCAGGCGAAGTGATATAGAGCGACAGTCTGGTCACAGCGGCGCGCAACGATTAGTCCTACCGCTTGGTCATCATCATCGTCATCAGCAACTGCAGTAGCTGATGACAAGCTGGTAGGCGCGAGTTGTCGTATATGACTTTCACGGCAATTCGCGCCATTGTCTTAGGCTTTCCGATCGAAACCACTACTCTCCGAGTGCCACTAACAATCGTAAAACTAATCTCGATTCTCGCAGAAGTTATAGAAAGGTAGGCGGGGAAAATTATGCTGATATTGTGCTACATCGTCTTTGCAGCTTTCGTCGTGTTGATTGCTGCGACTTAGTCTCAACGTTAAGATTTATCTGCATAAGCCTATTTATAACGCAGCGGAAAATGTCGACACCGGAGAAAAAACCTTTTCAAGCATTCGTTGATTTTTGATAACCTGTTTTTATCGTTAGGTGTCATAGATAAAGGAGAGAGAACGCGATACTGTATACGTCAGGAAAACTAATTAGTTTACAGTTAAATAGAGGGCACCTGCCAAGGTCACGAACGCATAATAAAAACATTGACAGCGAAAATACGCATCTGAATGACAAGGACTTTCCAAGTAGATGCTCGCATAGTCTGCTGTTGACTCACTCACATTGATAACCAGTTATTTTACGATGTTTACGTGTGCTTTTAATCTTTTTTAGTGAACTATAGTTACTAACTGCATTAGTTGCTATCACATTTGTTGTAAACTTTGGGCTGTCTTAAAATTGTCCCAAAATCTTCTCAAAAAAATTTTGTCCATTAGGAACCGATAAACCCCGAAATGGAAAAATTAAGGGGCAAAATTAAAATTTCGAGCACTTAAAATCTCCGCTGTCAGAAATTTGCCGTTTCTGTCTGAAAAATTGCAACTTTCTGCCCGAGAACTTTTAACCCACGTACGGCGCCGCGATAACATTAAACGTCATAATTCAGCTCAAAAATAACGCCTTCTTTGTCGGCGTATACCTAGGAGAGCAGTTATCACACAGTGCAGGTAATGGGTCTGTTATTTTGCTGTCTGTGATATGGATGACAGTTGGCGGGACACACGCAGACAGACGATTAGTCCAGAGACTCTGAATAGGCCCTGCGGCCACTGCGCGGTGTATCGCCGACGGCTGACTGAAGGCGTGGTAACACGCGATATTTCAGACGTCGTCCGTGATCGCTGTAGGCGCGCTCTCACGGTTTATTTCCACGAGACGCCGACGGCAGTGCAGTACACCGTTCCGCCTCGCAGTGCCATTCCTCTATCCATCGTTGTTTAACACAAGCAATCCCCTAACTACTGCATTAAGCTCAACCCCGGACCATTGTCCGCTCTACATTGTTCGCAGTGTTCAAGAGGAATCAAGACATAGTACGTTACTTACTCCCTTACCTAATTAAAAGTTTCATTTAAAGTCAGACGCCTTAATTCGTCGTTTAAATCTTCCTTGAAACATGTAAAACTTCTAGTCACAGTGTAGCACGGTAGTGCGTAACACTGTTGTAAGGGCGACTATCAAAGTCAATGGGAAACCCCAAATTTTGGGCACCCGTAGCCCCCAAACCCCTGAATCAATCGACTTAAAATTTGACTTGGATGATTACGTCGGCGGTCTGACCCTA
>Ga0209671_1003957_pt1 | contig 14482 bp, 11 predicted proteins | sample WorMetHERISLAND2_2_FD_187401 | JGI IMG/M metagenome (GOLD analysis project Ga0209671, IMG submission 187401) | Marine gutless worms symbiont microbial communities from Max Planck institute for Marine Microbiology, Germany - Olavius geniculatus... | ecosystem: Host-associated > Annelida >... | reverse complement strand
GAGGCTATTGCATTTCCTGTTTACAGGCAATTTTGGTCTATCTCCATCCATTTCATCACAATTCACTCTTCTGTAGCCAAAAATTGCAAAAAAAGATCACTAAAAACCCTATTTTGGGGTTCAAGGTTCACACAATACTAGAGACTCCAAGCTATCATATGGGGAAAACCCGAAGTCTCTATCTCACCTGGCCTTGGATTGGTACCAGGACGTGACAGACAGACAGACGCTAAGACAGAATTACCATAGCTAATACGCGCTATAATAATACGCTATGCTAGCTCTCGTGCGTAAAAATCTGCAATTTAAAACAGCCCGTAATTAAATACAGAGAAAAAAGTTCGAAAGAAAGAAGTTGCATGAAAGCTTTGCTTATACACAATATGCCAGAAATTTCAATTAGTACTCACTTACCAAAACTTACATCCACAGTACAGTTAGTGCACGGCAATACAGAAATAATGTGTCAAGATAGCCAAAGAAAATCCACACAGTTGAAACAAAGCATTAAAGGCGCATACAAACTAACTCTGATGTTGCAGTGCATTAGGCACTTCTGTGCTCCTGTACCGTGCCATATGTACTGCATCGTACAGAGAGTCAGAAGAAGAAACAAGACACTAAGACACTAAAGCAATGAAAGAGAACGATGTACCGCAGGAGGGCGAGGTGGTCCAAATGGTGGCGGTCTTGGACCCAGTGGGAACAGTCCTGGTCTCGGTGGAATGAGTGGCGGTGGCATCGGCTGCAGAGGCGGACCACGCGGCCAGCCGGTCATCAGTGCACCTTCGTAGCGAAGCTGCTCACACTCCATTCTATCATAACGCACCAACCATATTTAGTCAAACAAGATACGGAAATCGGACTAAGTCTGGGAAAAGCTTTTTAATTGGGTTTACCGAATACTCATTAAATGTTGCACTTGCAATAAAAAATTACAACAATACATTACTGCATCTATGCATTAGACAATCAATCATTTTCTTGAATTTATTTTAATTTCAATAAGTAATACACATTAAACATTGATGATAAAAACATCTCAAGACCGGTTTGCCCTGTTGGAACCAACTAAATTTTAAAAGCAAACATAAGCCAAATATTTCAATATTTCAACCCACATCTCACAGAAGACACCATCTGCTAATTTGTTAATTTTTTAACTAAACTTTTAAAAGAACAAGATAATGTTCATATGAACACAAAGTCTGTCCAATGCATTTCGACAGTTTACAGTATATGTCCATATAAATATAATTAGTGAGCTGTTTAGATTGGTAGAAAAAAATCAAACAGTTTAATTTCAAATTGTACAGCAGCAATGATCCTTTCATTTTTCTGTACTATTTTAACTAAACAATAAACATTGTCAGTCATGACACCATTCGATTCGTCACCAACACTTAACTATAAAAGGTCCATCGTCACCATGCGTTTATCTTGCACCGTTACATAGATATGGCGACTCAAAGATAATAGAGTCACGAGTTTGACCTTTCGGGGTCACATGACGTCATCGGTCATGTGACCATTCGACTCGCGGGGGTCGATTTCCTATGGGTGGTCCATGGTGACCATGCATCTACCTGGCACAAATATGGAGATATAGCGCCTCACATGTTGGACGCAGTGACATGGAAATGGAAAGAAAGAAGGAAGAAGAGAAAGAGAAAAAGAAAGGGGGAGGGGAAGGAAAGAGAAAGTGGAAGGGGAAAAGGAAGGGAAAGAGGAAGGTGAGGGGGAAGGGAAGGAGAAGGGAAAGGGGAAGAGGAAAGAAAAAGGGAAGAAGAAAAGGGAAGGAAAAGGAGAAGCATAAGAGGAAAAAAAGGGAAGGGAAAGTGGAAGGAAATGGGAAAGGGGAAAAAGAAGAGAATGGAAAATAGGAAGGAAAAGGGAAAGGGGAAGGAGAAAGGGAAGGGTAAAGAAAGGGGAAGGTGGAAGCAAGAGAGCTAAAGAAAAGTTGGACGCACGGTTGAACGCACGGACGGACGCACGCACGCATGTATGCACAGACACTCAAGTGATTTTATACTCTGTCCAATGCTATGCATTGCATTGCATTGGACAGACAATTTAATTAACGTGACAAAACAGATGACACACCGCCACTTATCCTCAATGTGACGTCTTCTCACATCATCCTGCGGCTTGGCGCCCGGTCGACGACCAAACAATGGTCGGATGTCGACCTGCAGATTCGGGTCCACTTTTTTCTACAAAACGATCCCAGCAAATATCACTAATGACAGACTGCAACTCCGGTGGTGGCATCGTAAAGCAGTCGGTCATCAACCATTCCACTCTTCGCCAGGTTACTAGTGAGATGGATGGCTGATTACAGGTGTACTATATTTGTATTCACATCACCCAGGTCAACTCAACTTTCCATTCCTCTGGGGTAGATAAACGAGTACTGGCCCACTTGGCTGCGGTTAAGGTGGAGCAAGTTCACCTGTGTCAGGTAATCCCATAAGGTAGGTCTCCGTAGGTCTGAGATGGGTCATCACAAAAAGAGCTACACTCAGCTTTAACCTTTAACTCAAAGTAACCAGAGAACAATATGTATACAGCCACTATAACATACCAGTAAATGATGAAAACGAGTCAACAACAGCTCAGTTTTACTGCTTAAAGAACTAGTAAGCAAGCGATAACACTTACTTTGTACTGGAGGCGATGTCGTCGGCCTTTCATGTGCATCTGCTTTGCATTGGGATCGGTAAACTTGCACTCACACAGTTTGCAGTAGAACGATACCACCACACCACTCTCATTCCTGGCTTCATCAATATACTCCTGACCTACATGCATATGACAACGCTGAACAGTGTCAAAATAAGTTTCATAATAATGGTAATAATTAATTTCGTAAAGCACACATACTGACAAACACAACTAAACTAAAGGTGCCAGCTGTAGTCATCATTTAGTGAGCACTCTCTATGTATGCCGGATTATGTAATTATCGATAAAGCACTGTTGACTTTTAAAACTAAAAGTATCCAGAATCAGGAAAAGCTTCACGTCAAGAGTTCACCCATTCCAGATCTAGTCGGATCAAAACTAGTCCATTCAAATAATTACCCAAAATGCATGAAAGACAGCGAAACATAACAAAAAAAACAGCAGAAGACACAACATCACAAAACTGTACAACATGAAAAAATTAGATATAACTCTCAATTTTTGTTACACTCTTGATCAAAAAATGGCAGCGTAAACCAATAAAATGTGACAAGAGTAACAACTGTAAAAAATTTGGATCAACACAGTAACAGCAGTCAATAATACATACCGATTGGCTGGACATCGTTCTCATTACCATCATAATCTGTAACAAGCCACACACATCAGCTTGTATATAAAAGTTGCCAGACTAAAATGCATGGATTATGCACACATAAGTCACAACCAAGTCCGAACTACAAGTATATATAAATAGTAAAGCTGTCAGTGTTGATTTTTTTAAAAAGTTGACGCATTGCATTAATTTCTTTAATGCATGCATTAACATGTTAATAATGCATCATTAATATTGCTGACATTGTAGGTGGACTACACCAAAAAGGCGAATGGCAATAAAGTCGTGCCTGTGTTACAGGACTGTGACAGTACTGATGTAATGGCAAGAAACTCTTGCTTCACAGAATTAAGTAAATTTACATCTGCGCATTAATTTTTTTAATGCATATGAATTTTTTTAACATGCATAAATTCTTTAATGCATTAACGTGTTAATTCGACAGCTCCAAAAACAGTCAATCAGAGACAGTAAAAGTACAAAAGAAAGGACACAAATGGGCACAAATACAGTTAATTTCTTTATCAAATAAATACACAATGCATCTTACCGTCGAGTGCAGACTCTGAACCTTTCTTGTCATCTGCAATGACACAATCACACTCACTATTGCACAGCATCTGTAATCAATCGCATAAACTAAATATTCTAGCTAGATGAATTAGATGATACTTTGATGCCCAACTGTCAATGTGGATGCCTCTACCCACTACAGTAAATTAGTCAAATATTTCACAGAGCTGTGACCTTGAACTCAACTCTTGACCTTTAAAACCTTATCAGGTCATCTTTGGACTCAACTACATCATAAATAAGTCCGACGAAACTAACTTCACACTGTTCTAAGATATCTCAAGCAACTTATCGTGATATAGACACGCAAATGCATGGATGCATGCTCCAAAGACAATACATATCAGTAAAATAGGTATAGAAAAAATCTGAGCTAATGCTCACGAGACGCGAGAAAGCTTATAGCAGTTCCGGTTCAGTAGTTTAGCTAAAAATTGGGGTGTTCACGCTAAGTTAATATACAAATACCAAATTCTCTATCTGAATCACATAATGATAGTTCCGTGGTGCCACCTTGTGAATGATAGACTTGTGACGCAGCCCAAAATCGCCAAAAAATCCATAAAACCCCTTATTTTGGCGTTCAAGATCATTCAAAGTCATTGGATTTGGCGCCAATCGAGAGCCAGTGTACGACTTCCTATTAGTGATTAATAGTAGTAACTTAGGCCCTATCTTGCACCGTTACTGAGATAGAGCAACTTATTGGCCAAAAATTGCAACGATAAGCTATTATATAATAAGACATACTGTTGCAGATATTCAAACAGCACTCACCAGCTGCCAATGATGACTTGCCAATTGTAGAGTGAAGCTTCAACACCTTCAGCATCAAATAACATCAGACGCACACTATTATTAGCTAAAAACATCTTTTAATTCAGTTGCTTAACATTAAACTATGCATGCAAAAAAAACTTCTTACCTTGCTGTGGAAAGACAAACTAAGAAAATATAAGAAATCACCTGTTCACTTGCTCTCACCAATATCAGTTTGTCTGCAATTTATCAATCTTATGCAGTAGGCGCTCACTACACATCAATTCACATTCGATATTTAACAGCTTTACAACCAGTTCCAAGAACACAGTATTTCTTCCCTGCATCTCGGTTCAAAATATTCCTCTACAGACTCAATACAAAGCATGCAAGCTGGGGATGTGACGAACTTCATATTCGCATTTGACGACATGCGAATATTGACTACTTTTCAGCTATTCAACACTTGACGAATAGTTGGAAGCATTTCTGTCGAATGTGAATATTTCATTTTATTAAACTTGATTAAACTGTGCTGAACTCGAGATAGAGAATAATGACTAAAAAGAACAGAGTTTCATTTTCTTAATTGAACTTAGAGACTCCAATACCAACGTTGTTTAGCAATACCGATATTTCAGTATTCAAGAAAGGCAATACCAGTATATATCGGAATTGATACCGGTATTTCGTTGAATGACGCTGTTAGTGAGAAAATTTTAATCTGACTGGCAAAAGACAGGCAATAAGCAGTTGTAAGTAATAACTCTGTAGTGTATCTTTTATTATACAAATACTTCCAAAACTATATATCACTAATGAAGTCACTTAATGATTTATCTGACGTTAAGTGTTAGAAGAAAGTTAGTGGCCAACCTAAGAAAACATAGGCCTAATGTGTTACGAGTTTTATCTTCCAGCGATGAGCATAGCTTAGAGCACAAAATCCCGGTACACCAGTATTGGAAGCCCTAATTGAACTTGATTCACTGAAGTTTGCCGAAAGTTGATACTAATTTTTTTTCTGACTGAACACTGAACAACTACTTTGGATGTTTCACTTTATTCACACACTGGTATAGAGAATTTTTCTTGAGGCTGAATAAGTATTCGCATTCGCTATTCGACAAAGTTAATACTCACATTTGACGAATACGAATATTTTTCCACTTTGTCACATCCCTAATGCAAGTCATGATGTTGTCATGGCCAGCAAGAAACGAAGTTCTGTGGCATTACTTCTTACAAGCTGCATGCCCTATCTGCCAGCCAAGTAACTTCGTCAACTGTAGTTTGGCATATTTATTGTATCAGGCAATAATTTAAATAAGACAACAACACAGCTGCAGTAGCATTAGCCACAAACTGACTCACCTTCTGATGCCTGAAACCACGTATGTGTGCAGCGTATGTGTCAGCGCCGGTGCACGTGATGTCACACAGCTGACAGTGCAGTTGCACGGTGCCAGCGTGTGATTCTGTAGCCGCTGACGACGACGACGTAGCTGCACTGACATCAGAGGATGACGTTGTCTTCAACGATGCTTCCTTCTTCTTGTGCCGGTGACCTTCCAAGTGCTCCTTGTAGGTCTTCATGATGCATCAACACAACATCATCACTATCACTGCTGCTAGCATATCACTGTTGCCAGCAATGATTAACTGATAACACAATACTGACGCTTGATACAAACAGAAATACACTGCTGATAGCCAAATGACGACAAATTCCCCATCTCACCACAATAAGACCCAAGGGTGGGTGGGTAAGTGGGCATGTCAGGCACTGGATAGATGTCGATACAGATAACTGCACAGGAAACAGTATACACTGATGCAAGTCTATTCCTGGAGCCCGATTCACAAACATTGTCGTAAGACATGTCACAAAATTATCATAACTCAATATTTAAGATGTCATAAGATTATCTTACGACATGTTGTAAATGAATTCACAGAATTTATCTTTAATGATTGTAACTTTTTTCAAGAAGGCGTCTTGTTGTCATGGTAACTATGGTCGTCTGCGAGCGGCTGACTAGTCAGTAAGTAAAAGCGGTCGTTTAGAGTTCAATTTGTAATGTTTTGATTTAGAAATTTTTAATATTCTGACTGCACAATTTCGAGTACATGGTGTTAACATAGGTGCTGATTTATTTTTTTACTTGTTCAGATATTTTTATTTATTGAATGTTTTAAAAGTTTTATAATTTATCAATATACTAGTTTTTAGAGACAATAGGCCTGTTGAAAGCTGTACGAGGGTGGGAGAGGTGAACTATTTGAAGTATTTCTTGGCCGTGGCATGCTCTGCTGCACTCTCTAGACAGCGCGTGGTAGCAATTGCATTAGCTATTTAACATTTAGCTACTACACTAAATAGTTGTATAGAACCTACAACGAAAGAAAAACAGCCTGTACCAATCACCGATGGACAGCAGTGGACTATGCAGTTTTATTTTGGTATTATGGTACTAACAAGTATCGCGATATTTGAGTCATTATCATTAATTCATTTGCACCGCACAACACTACGCTGTATTATTTTTTATTCTATGTCTGTTGTCAAGATATGTGTTTACATGGCTACGGTGTAGCAACGGTCCATCACCAATGCAAAGTGCTGTTTATTTATCCATTAATTAATTTATCCAGCAAAATGACCACGCAAAACAAATATAGTATAAATCTGACATTTTTAGATTACGAGTATAATTGAATTAAAGGTCTCATAAATCAATACAAAGAAGTTTTTCTTGTTGGATGATGTTGGAATCGTATAATTTGGAATGTCGTAAGACACCTAAAAAGTGATCGTAAGATTTTTGTCGCAAAATTGTCGTAAGATGTTTTGTGAATTAGCACATTGGCATACGTGTGCAAAATGTCATAAAATTGTCGCAAAAATGTCCTAAGATGTTTTGTGAATTTAGCCCCTGACTCAGAAGACTTGTTTACAATGAACCACATTCTCAAAAACTGGAACAATGTCTTTTAGAACAACTTAACAAAGTTAAATGCCAGTTTTTCTCAGAACAACTCAAAGGCTGTTGCACAACTTTGGACCAGCAGCTGCAAAAACATCTGTCTGATAGTTTGCTGTGTTTTTGTGATCTCACTCAGTCACTCAATTGACACTGTTTCTTTAGCAACACATCATTCTGTGCAGTGAGGTGAGTTTACCTGTGGTCCAGCACATCCAATCATACAGGTGCGACAGTAGTACATCTGCTGTGAGGACTGAGTCGCTGTACTCATGCTACCGGCCACTGTTCCCTTCGATGTCGGCACACGCCATGGCGTCGAGCGCCGGTGATGCACCATTCCACTCTTGGTGAATGTGTTGACAGCAGGGACTGAGGCTGAAGTGTTGGATGAGGATGATGAATGGTAATGCTTTGACATACCTACAACAGTGTCACATGCAGGTTTTGATTTAGAGATGCACAATGACTCCCGGTACAACAAATTTGTATTCGCATTTGCTTTGCAATCATACAACAACAATGTTGGCAGCTATCGTGTTGTTAATTGTTGCAGAAACCTGTTTACGCTGAACTGTTTAACAAAAGTGTGCCAATACTACCAGAAGCAATTTCTTCAATGGGCACACATTCCGAGAGTTACACCAGCTTAGGCAAAGGCCCTGATGGTGAACCTGTCAAGATTCCCACAGAATGAGTGAGAAACTTCACAGCATGCCAGCCAAAAAATGTTTTTTGTGTTAGATAACAATGTTCAAAGTAACTGACAGTCAGCATGCATGAAACTAGTGTGTAAAGTCAACACAGTTCAGCTGATAATCATACAGATACTGCAGCGTATATAACTGTTCATGATAAAAGCACAGTAATAACTGAGTCAACTACACACACTACAATTACCACTGTTAGTTTTAACTAACAAGAAAACTGAGCTAATGCTCATGAAATGCGCAAGAGCCTACAGCAGTTCCTGTTCGCAGGTAATATTGGTCTATTACCATCCATCTCATCGCAATTCACTTTTATGCAGCCAAAAATCGCAAAAAAATCACCAAAAACACCTATTTTGAAAGTTCAAAGTCATTCAAGGTCAATGATGTTAACATTTCTAAGAAACTAATTGCCAGTGCTTGTTATGATAAGCAGCATGGCTATGCTTACCTGCAACTGTTTTTACGCTAGACCAGTCAATAACGGTAAAATAACCACTTTTAGGGGATCACCCCTCTTTGACACCCATGTGCACAAGCTTCCTTGAATTTAGGGGGTCGGGACTTACACTGCTAAAATCTACCTTCAAAGGCAAAAAGTGCACATGCAGGTTCTCTCGGTCTATCCTCAGCCACTGCGACGCAATTCACTCTTAAAATGTGTGCCGCAGCCCAAAACTGCAAAAAAAAATTCACTAAAACCCCTTACTTTGGGGGTTCAAAGTCATTCAAGGTCATCGATGTTGACATTCCTAACAAGCTCATCGCCAGTGCTTGTTATGGTAAGCAGCATGTCTGTGCCTATCTGCAAGCATTTTCATGCTAAATGAGGCATTAGCGGTAAAATACCATCTTTTTAGTAAAAGTGCCCCTCTTTCATGCTCTCATTCGAGGGGAACCCCTCACCCAGCAGCATGAAATTTGGTCACGAAATACTAAAGACTTTAAGTGTAGGCTATCATATGGTGAAAACCCGACATCTCTATCTCACGTGACCTTTAATCAATACCGGGACATGACACCAAGACAGACAAATGGACAGACAGTATTACTATATAGCTAATACGTGCTATAGCTCTCTCATTCCTGTTCAGTGAGGGTGAGCGGGTTACCGCCCCAATCTGTTCCAGGTAGTTCCAGAGGCGTTGCAGATCTGTTGCAAAGCTGTCTACTGGCCATGTGTCCCTCCTGGCCTGATCGTGGGCCGGACATTGGAACACCAAATGTTCAACTGTTTCTTTCCCGCCATGACAGTGTGGGCAGACGGCCGAGTCCCGGCGCCCAATACGGTGCAGGTAAGGGGAAAGCTGCTGCCAGTGGAGAATGGCCAGTGCGTACTTGTGCTACCGTGATGCACTGGTCCCTGGACCAATCCCATTGCCAACACTGGTAACAGTGTTGTCTGCCTGTAAATACTCTACGGACTTTGGCATGTGGATCACTAAGGCACCTATCCTTAGCGATGCTCTGACGATGCTGATTAAGAGCTTCGGTGGCTGAAGTAAGGTCCATAGGAGCGGTTGACTGTGGAAGCGTGCTCCCTCACGTGGCTCTTTGGTCGGCTGCTGAATTGCCTTCCAGGCCCACATGTGCAGATATCCATCGGACATTAACTTCATTCAAAGAGCCGATAACAAAGCTGACAGAACAGTCCAAATGGAACAAAACGTAGGGTCTGTCTGGCGTGCAGGACCTTGAGACAAGCATTGGACGAGGGACTTGGAATCAGTGAGGACTCTGATGCCCTGACAAGCACTATAGTCCTAGAGGGTGAACACTGCCTGGAGTCCCACCAAACAGGCAACAGCCTCGGCTCTGAAATCAGACACTCCCTGTCCTACTGGAGCGGCGTCAACCACACGTAACACACCATGTACAAAAATGGCAAAGCCAGCCCCAACATCACCACTTGCCGACACCGACCCGTCTGTCCACAGGTGGATATCTGCAATGGGTAGAGCAGCAAGAGTGCGGGTTGCAGCCAGAAGCTAGTGCTATAGCTAGCTATACTAGCTCTCGTGCATAAAAAAACGTTTAGTTGCTACCAGCTCTACACAGAACTAGCATATGGTCTGCACTACCTGAAATCAATGATGGTATTCTGCCCAGTGACGAAGCACTAGTGATAGTTGATGAAACTGTCGACATTTTGACAGACGCCGGTGTCGAGTGACTGCATACTATGACCGAAGGATTTGCAACTGGTTGGTATGCGTAGCTGTAGTTGGCAAGACTGGCAGCATTTGCTGAAGACAGCGGAGTTGTCTGAATCAACTTTATTGCCGTCGCCATCGGTCTGGTGGGTGTTACTGCCGGAGGATATGTGTTTGCAACATAAACTGGCTTTGCACCGACAGCAACTGCATCCAGAACACACAGCAGCAATGACCACATCATGGAAATAGATAGCACCATAACTCAATATAAAATTTCACAGGAACAGCGTAATGAATATTTGGAAAGACATGGCTGACTTTAATCGTCATGATCATTCTGCTACCATTCCGTAATTCCATTAAAGTAACTTTATCACTAAAGAACAATGCCTGAAAGACTTTTTAACAATTGCATTCAAACTGCTCTTCATGTCTGTAATCTGCATCATTCTTGGATACTACTGCTCCTGCTACAATAAAATACATATTATCAAGAATATTATGAAAATTAGCTTACTAAGTTGTTAAAACTGGTATTCCTACTACTTATTACTACTACTACAACCACAATAAAATGCAATGAGTCAAGGATAGCACGTACGTGTTTGGTAGACAGGTTCAGCAGGCACTGCCGTATACATTGTGGTTGGGACAGCAGACGGAGCAGCTGCAGCTACTGGGTAATATTTCTTTGGTGTTGTGTCATAGATCTGTGGGTACTTGGCAGCCTGGTACACAGCCGTAGCATCAACAGGTAGAGTATAGACGGCTGCAGCACTGGGGGCCTGAGCCACAGCGGCCACAGGTGCATAGTATGCCTTCGACGAATCATACACCTGTGCTGCTTGAACGACAGAAGCAGAGAAGTAGTCAGCCGCTACACCAGTGGCTCCTGACTACACATGATTACAACAAAGAATAACAACAATATCAATAATTATGCTCCTTTAGGCAGTGACTTTGAAGGCACTAAAACAATTAAAACAACTGCACCCATGCTGACCACATTGTCATCAACGAGAATCCCCGATGTCATACAGAAACTATACAACAGACTGAACCGACAGTCATCGTAAGACCCAATGGATGCTTCAATGCACCAATTCCCTGGGCTATATACTTGCAGTTGTAACACTGTCTTCCTGGCCTACATATCGTGTAAATGTGGATGACAGCTTGCACTAAATGCCCCTCTCACTTGTCGACATTTTGGCTTACCCTCTCCCCGCTCAGTGCAGATGTCCTTTACGGATGACCCTTTGTCAGTTGGGAGTAGGAAGTACCTGGCTTATGGTCGCAAATGCATACTGCGGTGCTGCAGTCTGCGATGTCTGATACGTCTCGTAGGTCGGTGCATAAGGCGAGGCTGCAACAAACGCTGTCTGACCAGACTGCATTAAAGTCGCCTGTGCCGCAGCGCCAGCATAACCTGGTATAGCACTGAAAATAGCAACAGCATAACAGCATCACGCATCTCACTGTTTGTTGATGTTTATTGTTACTCAAAAGAAAACCAATTAATAAAACAGTGTGGAGTTGCGCACCTACACAAAATCTTTTCTATGTATAAAATTGCATACAGAATGAAAATCTTTGACAAAACTGTTATAATTTTACGACAAAGTGTCACTGTGACATGCACTGTGTGATTTTTATTCTTAACATTACTCAAAAAATAATTTAGAGAATCTTATTCTTCACTACATCAGCTGCATCGTCTTTTACAGAATGACAGTCCGCCGTTGTCTTTTAGAAATCAGACGATGGGCTGGCTGTCGGTGGTGTCAGTTGAGGGGTAATCCTAATCCTCGGGGCGGATCGTTGGGGCACCATCTGATTGGTTTAAACGATCACGTGACTGTGACGTAGGTGATCCGAGTTTTCGGACTGTGTTTCAAACGAGCCGAGGGTCAAGGCAACTTGTACTAATAGAAGCCGGGTCCCGATTACATTTATAGCTCAAGAGATCACACAAGAAGTGATGGAGGGCATAATGATAGAAATTACGGTATCGGTATTTCTATTTTCTGTGCTATGCTGGTGAATTATAAGTAAAATTAACTTAACTTCAATTATAAATGGTCCATCACAACATTTCCCGACCTGTCAATAACATGCGGCCATCCCTTCTTCCTTGACACTGTGCAGAACGCCTCTGTCCATCACCTATCATATGACACCACGTTCAACCTAGGCAACTTTTATCTGATCCGAGTTTTATAAAGTTTGCCCCGGGTTGATCCGAGGCCATGCGATCGCTTGCTTCGAGAATTCGTGAATCGTATGATCCGCCCCGAGGATTCAGACTGTATTTTGATCCGCCCCGTTCCAAGGATTAGGATAGGATAATACCGCTAATTAGCCAATAATAAACATTAACCGTTACGATGCGCTACTGCATTCTGCGACAAATTGCCAATAACCAACTGTAATTATGCTGTTTCAAGTAATAAAAAGTATTTATTTTATTACCTATACTGCGCTCCACCTTGAGCAACACTAAAATAATTATTAGACGCCATTTTTACACGAGTATTAAGAAGGAAATAAAAACATTATCACGTGACCACGAGCACTACTGATTAAAGTAAGTAGCATGGTAGACGTAAGAAAATCCGCAGTCCAGTTTCCACACAACCAGTGTTATTCCACTTCTCAAAATCATTTTAGTTTCAGTTTCTATAAAGTTTGAGCTCAATCATTTCAGTATAAGTTTCTATGCAGTATCTAAAATCTTTTCAGTTATAGTTTCAAAAAAGTTTTTTTTTTAAAATCATTACTGTTCCGTTTCAGTATCAGTATTCACATCATTTCAGTTACATTTTTATTGACGCAACTAACAACTTAACTATCAACATTAGGTTTATCAAACTGCAAGCTTATTAACATTAGGTTTATCAGCTATCCAAAATTTTCATTTTCCAGGACATTACATCACAGTACACATCAGGGAGTGTAGAACGCCGGCGAGTTACGTAGGCCTACTGAGATTACAAGCTTTGGAAAAACAAGGAAAAAGAAATTCAAGATTTGTCAAAACTTTTCTTTAGGCGAGGAAACCGCGTTAAATGCATAAACACCTACACTCACAGTAGCTGGGTCACGGGTTCGACTCCTAGCCATTCTGCTATCATGTAACAACCCTGGGCAAGTTGTTCACACACACGTGCCTCTGTCACCAAGCAGTATAATTCCACACTAGCTTAACTGCTGAGCAGAGGTGTGGCTTATACCATTATACCTGAGCTGTGTCTGCAGTTTACTCTGGGCAGGAAATGGAGATGAGCAGTGACCCTGCGGTTGCAGAGCTGTGAGGTCGTGATGCAAAAATTGGGTTGAAAAATGGCGAAAGCTGGCAACTGATACTGGTGCCAGTAAAAAAGTAAATAAGTGAAGCATTGTGTATGCTGGAAAAATTTCAGGCAAAGGCAACCAATCATTCTAGTATCAGCTTTCAAAATAATTTCTATTACAGTTTCAGTAAAGTTTTTTCGTGATCATTTCTATGTCTATATCTATAGTATCAGCGTTGAAAATCTTTTCAGTATTAGTTTTACAGAAATCAATCATTTCAGTATCAGTTTGAGTTTCAGTTACTGGAATATCACTGCACACAACAATGGCTCCACAGTTGGTTTCTTTAAATTTGTACCGTCTTCTCTGTAGGCCGCATGGAACGCTAAAAACTTTAAAATAACTTTTAAAAACTTTTTACTTTTCTTAGAAATTCCAGGTGTTTCCAACCCTCCACACAATTTTTGGCCGACCGGCGGGCCTTGAGTAAGATGTATCTTGTCTGTCGTTTGTAATGTATTGTGGCTAGAGGACGCCTTAACAAAAACTGGCAAAACAAGCAGCTAATAAGTTCCCAGATAGTAAGTTCCGCATGCTACCAATTTAGATCCCTTACGACACTTCCACAGCCTACTCCCAAAACGGATACTTGCATCTAGTGATTGCAATCTCAGCATTGAATTCTCAATCCCAAGATCTGGGATC
>Ga0209671_1003956_pt1 | contig 14483 bp, 7 predicted proteins | sample WorMetHERISLAND2_2_FD_187401 | JGI IMG/M metagenome (GOLD analysis project Ga0209671, IMG submission 187401) | Marine gutless worms symbiont microbial communities from Max Planck institute for Marine Microbiology, Germany - Olavius geniculatus... | ecosystem: Host-associated > Annelida >... | reverse complement strand
CCTGCGAAGGCCGGTCACCATCCCTCGTCTTGGTACAAATTCGGAGGATCTGGTTACAAATTCGGTAGATTGATGCAAGGTAAACTCATCGTTTACCTCACATAATTTTTGTCAACGCACTACCGTGTAAAACGCAGATGCTCTAAATTGTCAGGCCTACATTACGGTATTTATCAGTATCAGATTACTCACTTTTTATTATCAATTTGACAGAGAGTGCCAAGTGATGTAATAATTTTGTGGTATTAAATATTTTACGCTGGAAACAGCAAACAACAAAATAACTGATTGGCAAGCTCAAAGCACATTTTATCCATGAATAATTGCTGTGTATTTTGATCAGTTGATCGTTAATGTCGCTGTCAGCCGTGGAATCACGTCTAAGCCATTGTGTATACTTTGGGCATACACTCTGATAATTTGGAAGCAAGTTGTTACACAAACTTATAATTCTGCTGGATAAGTCACATTTTTGTTTATTGCGTTTTAGTTAAGTTGTTAGAGCTTTTACGAAGACAACAACTCACCATTATACAACAATTTGGAGCATCTGCGTTTTACACGGTAGTGCTTTGACATAAATTACGTAAGGTAGATAATGAGTGTATCTTACATTCTTACATGATTCTATCGTTTTGGCTATCTGTGTTGCAAAAACGATTAAATTTTGTGGAGATTTGACGAAGCTCTGACAAAAACAAGTTGGTGCATTTTTTCTGGCACACCCTGTACATTCACAACGTATTGTAGCAACGCGTGTCAGATGTGGTGGGATTTTTGAAACGATAACTATTAACTTTATTGCACTTTATTCGCGGGAGTGTGCCAGTAAAAGAATTGTAAAAGAAGGTCAATATTTAATGGTCTACTTTTTGTCTTGCAATTTCTGTAGTTAGCCTAGTGGGGGTGGGTGTTCGATGGCGTCAGCTGCACGTCAAGAACGTCATCATTCGGTCTCTTAAGAGATTTCGCTCTGACCGATTTCCCCGAGGAGCTTTGTGATTAGCGCCACAATGGGCTGGCCGGCCGGCGGCTAAACAAAACTTGATAGAGTAGCACAGAACATTGAGAGAGTGTGACATGTGTGTGTATCTATATACACTGAGTGTGGGGTGGTGTGGTCGGTGGGGCGTGAATCAGTGGGCGTCGTGGCAAGGCAGTAGCTTCCTCTAAATTTTGGGCTGTCGGAAAATCTTTTTGTTGTCAGAAAATTTGCGTCCAAAAATGTTATAGACTATTCAAAACCAAAATCCCTAATTTTGGCAAAATTTAGGGGCAAAATTAAAATTTTGAGCACACTGTGGGAAATTTGCAGTTTTGTCAGAATTCCGTTGGAAATCTTCAACTTCCTGCTTCGCCTAGTTTCTGAACTCAGAACGCCGCTGGCGTAGACGGTTGTTGCGCGTTCACGCCCATGCTGCTGGTTTTGTTCGTCGATGTCGTGTCAACATCTGTTGTGCGTCGCACGTGATCGTCGTGCGCAGAATAAAACTGACCGACAACCTGGCTACAACTGTTTAGCGTCCATCCGTCTAAACCCGTCTAAACTCGCCGCCAACATTGGACATCCAGCAGACCAGACGGTCCAGAAAACGAACGGATGCTGCGTGATCAGCCTATCAACATTCTATATATACGACATCCGTCCGGGCTTCAGGACAGACACACTGATAGTCAGTCTGCACTGGTTCTGTCACTAGTCCCCGCGGCGATCGACCACCGTTCGGTTAGAATCACCGCTCGACACGCGACGACAAAATTCGCCGAGTTATTTCGAGTTTTAGGAAAACCGTCCGCGGGGCAGCGCGCTCTCACGTCTGCCTGCAGGCCTCTAGCCACTGACTCACGGGAACGGTTGACGCTCGTCTCGTCGCCTTGTGTGTGTCTGTGGGTGTGTGTGATCTGACGCGGTCACGCGGCGGTTTTCAGCGACGTCGTCGTCGTCGTCGTCGTCGCCAGCGGCAAAAACCACATTACTCAGCAAGCACCTGCTGCTGCTGCTGCTGCTGCTGCTGACTGTGTCATCAGGGACGACACGCTCGTTAGCGAACCACTGACAGACAGACAGAGCCGACCGACCGGACCGGAGCGCCGCATTCACGTCGGCTGAGCATCATATTGATCTCGGCTTTGCGTCTATTCGCCGCTGTCTGTCCCGACCGACACACATATTGCGTTTCCCGCCGCCAAGCCCACCCACGACGCACGATGTCGAGATGGCAGGACGAGCGCGCGCTTGTGTCTGTAATTGCATTACGCTCGAACACCACCATCACCAACGACGACGACGACATTTGCTTGCGAGTTGCGATCACGTCACACTCGTCCCAGGCCACACACTACTTCACCTCCTCGTCGCATACGCCCAAACAAGGTACATTCCAAACCTAGCACTTAAAGCCATGCGGTTAGCATGGTGTCGTGCCGTCCATCCCATTCGAAGTCGCAACGCACGCTAGGAAGGGACCTTGCGTACTGATGTTGACGCTTCTGACGCTGCTTTTTTGCAAATTTGTTAAATACCAATCTTTAGCGATACAGAACGATGTCGTAATGTTGAGCTGCACTGTCCGAATTTTTTTGGTAAAAATATGTTTATTGTCGCTTAATTTTTCGCCGACGATGTTTTGTTGTTGTGCTGCAAAATTTCGAGAGAAGACGGCGGAGAAAGTTGTAAGAAAAGCAGCGTTATGCCGGTCGTTCTTAGTCACGCATCACGGGCGACCATAACGCGACCCGTTGATGACTATTTACGCCAGTATGGCGCGAGAGAGCCGGCCAGCAGACGTAGCGCCATCTATCGGCCGACCGAGCAGTGACATCTCGTTCCGTGGAGTCGTGGGCCCATGGACGCGCGTTTGTCGGTCGCGTTCTTAACTCACCGCCAGTTTCCGGTCATCCCGCCAAGTTGATGACTACCGTGGCGCTACGTTGTCCGCCGTCTATGTATGGTATATATGCGTAGTATTAGCGCGGCATATGTGAAACTGGCGCTAGTCACGCGCCTCTGCTTCGCCTTACGCGGCTATATAATGAAGTTTATTCTCCACAGGTCCGCACAAAAGTAATAAACCATAAGACAGACTGGCAGACATAGCGGCAACAAATTAAATTAGTTGCGTTTGCAGCACCTGATCCGGCGCTTTCTTTGTCAGCATAGCGCCGATGCTGTAATGTACTGTGTAATAAAACAAGAAGCGCAGCTACCACTAAAGAACAGAGCATCAACTCGGCTGTGGATTACGTTAGCCGTTGCCTACGTACGTTTGATTGAAATTTATTGCGTCAGCTAAGGCTTTCTTAATTGCGTAAACTGAACCGAATCGATGAAAATATTAGGCATAAAATATGCACAAGAAACTTGAAGTAATATTCAGAATACAGTGCGCGTCGACAGACAGACGTTTGGAAGGGGAGAATTGTCAATTATAGCTGCAGTGAATAACTGACATTACATGTATAAATGCAAAATGTAACAGAACAGTGCGGAAACTCAGGCAATGAAATTAACTTTTCAACATGAGTTGACGAACCCTACTTTAGTGATGACATTTTACACCAGACAGCAGAAGAGACGAGTTGGATTTCTAGAAATTGCGTTTTCTCCGATGAGTCATCTATTCTTAGCCATGCAATAGAGGTTTTTCTTACATTTTCCAACAAAGCACCATTTTTTCTAAAACGTCCTATATGCTACGTTTGTATAGCAACGTAAAATGCTCACTGATTTGATGTTATGGTTAGCAGTCGGATACAAGCCTGTGTATTGATACTGTGAATTTTTTTTGAAACACTAGTTTATGTGACACTCAGTGTGTGTCTGAGGTCCCAGAAATTCTGAAGTTTTCTTCATATTGATCTACGCACTGTTACAGTAACTGGACCTTTAGTAAGCGTGGTTTATGACTGGTCGGTTATTGGCGGACTATTTACTACGCATGGATCATGTTTTGAGGAATCCCGTGGTGACGTTAGATCACTTGCGGATCAGACGCACGGACGCCTGCAAACTGGACGAGATAGGGAAACCTGCAGCGGTACTGCAGCGAGCCTTGGAGACCTGGCCGATCACTCTAATGGAGACGGACAGACCAAGCGACTGACCGTCGGTCGACAGTTTCGATGAAAAACCAGGTTAGCTAAGCGTAAACTATGTATAGCACTGCAGAAGTAGCGTCCGAGGAAAAAAGCTGGTATAGGCGAGCTTAATTTCGCTTTACTACTGCAGAATCGCACATCATCCATAGTCGTCGACTATTGAAGTTATTGATAAAGTGGCTATGTAGTCGTGAACTTAAACTTAACTGTGCACCTGTAGGCAGTGTCATATATGAGTAGGTGGTTAATTGATTGAGTGGATGAAGTGATCAAACAATCAACCAGTCCAAAAATAACCACTTAAAACACAGTGGTCTACGTGATGAAATCTAAGACAAAAACTTTAAAAATAATGTGCCCGAGAAATCGAAACAATATAGTGTTTCGTTTAAAAGATACGGTGTTAGACAGTTATTTCAGTTTGCAGTTGATGCCCACATTCCATTTTTGCCTTTAGCTAAAGCTCCAATAACGACCACTTCTTTTGTTAAGAAAATGCAATATTTGTACATCCAGCCAAAAAAATGGCCTGAGTCTCTTGTCATTAAGTTTGCACATTGTCTAAGCAATTCGTACACAGTCAGTAGAATCGGCCAACGACTGCTTAGAGACACATATCTTAACGCGGCTCCGATTTACATGTATTCAGCACTTTTTCTGACTATTAACAGACTGTGTCGCATCCGATGCACAATGTTTGTCGGTTGCATGGATGACTATTAGAAACGTTCGGCTACAGAGACAGTGTTGCACCAAAGAATCTTCACAAGTTAAGTTATAATGACGAGTGACGACGCTGTTTTGCGACATCAATCACTTTTTCGTTCGCCAACTATCAGTGCTAGTGCTTCCTAAAGATGAAGACGACGTTGGTAAAAATTGTGCTAATTAACGACAGTGACACGCAATAATTGGTTTTCGAACGACGTTTTTTGTTATGCTGGTTTGATACACGAACGTCGGACCTGGCAGAGAGTAGTGGCTATATGCAACATTCTAATGAACACTGCTCATGTATTTACATTACACTGCATAAGGCCCATAGAGCAACGCTGATATGCGTTTTTAGTCCCCATCATACACCAATTTTACACCGCGAGACCACGGATTCGATTCGGGGCTAGTGCATCGCACGGTGTGCCCGTTTACGCCCCAGCTTTCGCTGGTACTCATTGCACTTACCCAGCATCCACGGAGGGCTGAGTTAATCCGGGTGACTGGTTCCATAACGAGGGGGTTTACTCGTTTGCTGACGTTCACCCATCCACGTATTAACCGAGCCCGGCGTTGAGCAACTACGGAGATCGGACACATCCCTAGTAACCACTAGACCAGTCTACTGTTGCAGCATGTCATATAAAACAGATGCGCTGTAACTTCATGTACGTGTAAATATCGGATGACCGCTGTATCGATCAGGGGCCGGGCGGGCGGCAATCGATGGTCCTATACATGAATGAGGCTGATTTATCACTGATTGTCGGCGCACCTAGTGACATCTGGCGGACTAACAATGAATCTAACTCGCATTGATCGTGTATTGTACGCCGGCTGTCGCCCGCACGTCTTCCTTCATATTGACGAGCGCGTAATCACCGTTCCATAACGCGCCGCGAGTCAGAAGAGTTCTGGTCGCGTGACCGATGAGCGAACAGACCCCGGTTATATTTTCATATCTCACGATCACCAAGTACGACTTCGACGACGCGGCCGAGTCTACGAACAGCGGCAGCGACAAGTATACATACGGAACTAATGCTTTCATTTCCCGCCCACTGCATAGGCACGTGATGCGTCGACTTTTACCGCCTTTAGCGAAATGATGATCTTGAAACCGCGGGCCATAAAAGCATTTGCAGTTTTGCACCTTATAAATAAACTCTGGATCATGTGCTCCGTCATAACTGTACGGGGCACAGTTTCTCAGCCCTTCGAGGCAGAAGTGGGTATAATCTCTCTCTCTCTCCCTCTCTTCAGCTTGCTACTAAATGCGTTTTGAATGTTCAGGCTCAGAATGTTTCATAAACAACGGCGACTAGGACTCAGTACATACTTTATTGCAAAAACTTGTACTTGTACAGCGTTCCACGGACCCTCTACAGCTAGATTTAAAAACGGGCATAAAGAAAAGGATAAAGAAAGAAAAAAGCGAAGACAGAAAGAAAGGGACGGGAAACTTGCTACAATGGCTGACCGGGTAGGCGTTCCTGGCCTGCCACATCAACATCTGGACCCGCTTTTGTTTTAGAACTGCATTGTGAAATTTATTGACTGGTTTAGCCACGATTTTGCGAACTGCGAACGTTCAGTATTTTTTTGGATCCAGGGTTACGAGTTTATGCGTTACAGGCCGTGTCAACTAGTCCAATAAAGCCCAAATTTCATTACGCCGATTTTCACTGGAACATTTCCGCAAGGAAGTTTCGGTAGAAGTCGCGGACACAAACCATCTCGATATGTCGAAATGGTTGCGACAAAGTCCGTGACAAGTCCGTGACAAGTCCGTGACAACTTGTTTGTGCCGCTCTAATGAATTTTAGTCCATGACAGTGCACGGGGAAAGTAGGCGAGAAAGTCAGCGGCATGTCGGCGTAATGAAATTTGGGCTTAACATGCTAGTTTGCTAACTTTGATAGGTGACTAATTTTTGTTTTAAATTTTTAGTAACAAGCTGAGGCCACTGCTCAGAATAGGACGCACGATTAGGCTTTGGAGTCAGGGAAGGAGGCGTACGTCTATTGTAAAAGGCGGGCCCGTTTTGGCGTCATTAACATGCTGGCGAGTTTGAAGACATATGGTCAATTATATAGTTCAGACTTTTTGAGGTAAAATTTGGGATGAAATGTGCAGATGATCAAAACAGATTACAGCCAGAAATGTTACTTTTTCTGTGAGACAGCAGGCTTAACAGGCTTGTTACTGTCGTCATCGTCGTCATTTGATTTTTTTTGAAGTAAACACGTCACAATTTCTACTTCATAATAAAAAGTAATGCAACATAGGATTGTTTTAAGCTGACAATTCACACAAGTTTGTAAAAGTAAAAAAAACACGCTCTACATTTAATAAAACCAAAGACACTGGTGAACCTAGTAAAAATTAATCAAAAGATATCATCCAAAACAAACAGAAACAACTAACTTAGACGTAAATTTACGTTAGTGGCATCCATTTGTATTGGCTAGTCGTGTTGAGAAAAGTAATCCGTATTATCCGTCAGGTGGACGTGCTTTTACACTCACTGCTGGCTGGCAGACGCTCGTCGCTAGTCGTCAGCGTATTATATAGCTCGCTTACTGACGGTTAGTCGTTGTCGCATCAGGCGATCTGTCGGCGGCGGCGTCGCTAACAAGTTGCTAGTTTGCTCAGCTGCTGCTGCTGCTGACTCTGACGTCAGGCCAAGCTGCTGGCATCTGCACAGAGCGACAGGTCAACAGCGACTATAGGCCCTACTCAGAGCCGTGAACGGCGCTGAATGCTGCAGCATACCGAATTACAAATCGAACCCGATTTAGTGATTAATGTCCATCATTGTGCCGCCCCAACTCCACTCGCTTTGATTTTTGTGTATCTGTTGTACAGCGTGCTGTGCGACAAATCCGCAACAAATTGAAAGTTGCGGAAGTTGAGCTTGGTGGGTCGGAACCTTATAGACGTCACTCAGCACTACCAGTGTTACCAGTCGTTTAGCCGCGAAGCGACAGTTGCATCTTTGGCTTTGGCGGACTTAAGCTGTGGCGGCCCTTGGCTGGCATGGCGGACCGGAAACTGACAACATTCGGACTAGTGCCCCTTCGGACTGTTCGCTGCGTAGCTTGTTGTATTTATTGCGTTCGTTGCGGTTGTGTACTTCGTTCAGTTTCGTCGCTTTTTTGGCGTTTGTGCTTACATGTATACTTTCTCGGTTGCAAATAAAATTGATTAGGCTCTAGTCTATATCGCTTATTGTTTGTGAAATACAAACTTTATTTACCTACGCTGCATAATAGCGGCAGGTAAACGAAAAAGGCAGCGAGGGAAGGCAGGCAACATCTTTCAAGTTGTATGTGTTTTTGTACGCCTACCCGCCAAACGTCTGACACAGGGTGACACAGGCAGCAGCGGTTGCCGAAACATCAACAACAACAGTGTATATAAAGGTTGTAATTTGATGAATTTATTAACTTATTAAGTCTGACACAGAGTCTCAAACATAAGCCGGGTATTAGAAGCCGGAAATTTGAGGTCATCTGTGCTAATAGAAGCCGAAAACTTGTATCAGTTTTTTTGTGGTGCAAACTTTCTAATGCCGTTTTTTGGACAGCAGTTGGCGTAAAACGGGATATAACTGTCCCCTCAGTACCGAAGGAGCGGGCTGCTATGGGCAGTCAGCGTGGCGAAATTGTTTTTTTTCTTGCGCTGTCTTCGGCGCTTAGCATCTCATTCGGCTTGTCTGTCTGGCTTCAGCGGCGGCGAGTGTTTATCAATTTCAGCTTCGCGGCGGCGCTGCACGCAATCGCTCGGTCGTCCACAGCTGGCCAGTGTGCCGAGTTGCGTACGCGACGTCGCATACAAATTGCCTTACAGACAAACCACACAGACACTGACGCTGGCAGCGGCGGTTAGCTGACGACAGTAGACCAGCATTGGCGATGTCGTTCTGCAGACGCCATCCACGGCGGTCTCATCGGCTTCGTACGGCCGCTGTCTGTGCTGGCGTCCAAACTCCACCTCAATTGTATATATTGGTTGTCGATTTGTCGCACAACGCGCTGTATAAGTTTAGAACAAGCTGTGCGACAAAAGCACAAAAAATCGAAAGTCTACAGCAAGTCTACACGACAATTTGTACGACGCAAGTCCATGTCACGTCGAAGGCATGCAACAATCATCCTGCATAGAGCTCGTTGTACGACGTGTTGTCCAACGGACTCCAGGACAAATCGAAACAGTGAAGTTTGGGCTTGACACGGCGACTGAAGCTCGGTTTCCACCTAACGTAACGCAAGGCCCTTGCGTACTTATCGATGACATTGACGCTGGCAACAAGCAAGAAAAGTACGCATCGGACAGACGCAGTTGACCTAAATGCAAGGATAGAAGCGGTGTCTTGCGTTGCGCACGTTGCGTTGGGTGGAGACCAGGCTTAAGTCTTGCGTCAGAGCGCCGCATTCTTCCATGCAGCACGTCGACGAGCTTTGATGAACTTAGCGTCGCCGTCAGATTCATTTACCACTCGCCGTCACTGCGTCGCCCGGACAATAACAACAAGATTACGCCTGAGACAAATGTGCTCGATTGCGAGCAGAGAACTGTTGTGGATATAAGACTTGCAAGCGTCGACAGAATGTCGTCCGACATAAGCTTTTTCGCGATACACGTAAAACGAGTACGGGTTCGATTTCTTTCGGCTTGCAACGTGCATTTGGCTGCACGTATAATCCTACGTCACACGTCGATTTACGAAAAACAGAAAACGAAAAACAACAAAAATGAATTTTATTTTGCCAAAAAATAGAGGGTCATCGATGCGGACTGTCTTCAGCAGATAAACAAAATTTAATGTTTCTGCGCCAATATAGTAATAAATATGCACAACAACGCAACGAAAAACAAAAGGTTGTGCAATGTGCAAATTAAACTGTACACAGAAACGTGTTTACACAGACGTTACAGAAAGACGCCATGCAGCAGTTCATTAAATCGGCAAAAGTTTTTACTCTCTAAGTATAAACCATACACTTGGTCAGCGTACTGAAATTTCTCATGCGTTTTTGCGAGTCGAACAGTTATTGTTAAAACAGCTTATTACTAGAAAATAGTTTAACTTATCGTAACATTTACTGTTTCGTTATATTCTAAATTGGCAATTAATTTTATTAAATATTTTGTCGTAGAGTAGTAATCAACAGACACACCGCGCGATGCACTAGCTTCGTATCCATGAACTTGCAGTGTAAACTGGTGTCTGGTTGAGGGCTCTATGGACTTTATAGCTCGGGAACGACTCTACGTTGACATTCTACGTTACGAAGTATAATGTGATGTTGTTTGCGCGTGTTTGACGGTCGTTACTGTTTTACTCAATAGACGCTGAAATGACTCGGACTATTATACCAGATGCGTAGAATTTGTAATATGTCTTAAGTTTCAGCTGATAACGGTCTCCTTTGGCTTTCATTAGCGGCACCCTGATCGTATAACTAATTCTCAATCCGGCTTCTAATTTTTTTTGTATTGTAAATACAATTATAAATATTATGAATGGAGAGACCGACCAACCCTATCTTTTGTCAGTTGGTGAATGGGTTATCGTAGTAAATATAGTTATGAATTGTCGTATGCTCGTACGCATTGTGTTTTCTGCGTGTGGCTTTTGCCATTTCGTCGCTACTAATCATGCTATATGAACGTCATCGTGCGGTGCGTGCGCGGAATCACAAAACAGTAGGCCTACGCTACCGTTGATTATTAGCCTATTACTGCTCGCCCAGTCCACCTGTTGCCCCAGTGCCGGTGGCAGTTGAAATATTCGAATGCGCCAAATGTCAGAGATCGCAGACCATTTATGCTATAGATATAGCGGTCGATTTGTTGACAAACTTACTTCTTCTCCGCTGGGTCTTTGAGATAATAATTTCCGGTGGCGTAAATCGACCATTTCTGTTAACCGTTGATCGCGAGAGTGTATATCGATTTGATGATGAGAAAAATTTAAACCAATATATCACCTGTTTAGCGAATTTTACAGCACAAGTGTCGTTTAAAATAAGGTCTGTGTTGTAAATGTACACAATATGTAATAAATCGCGCAAGGGCACAAAAAATTGTTGTTCCTCTGTCTCTCTGTCTGTCCACAAGATTGCTTAAAAGTTATGCGCTTACTTCGATAAAATTTGCGGTGGGATACGATATGAAACAATCGAACAATTGACGATTTACTACTGCGATTCCTATAAACAGCGTAGAATAAAACTGGATATGTTTTATGCTTTTGATTTTGGCAGAAGTTTGTCCTCACCTACTCTGTAAGTTTCTAGGTTGATTATTATGTTTGTTGATCCTGCGAAATAAAAGACAGCATTCGGCGGACGTTTGATGTTCATGATAACATAGAACAACAATCGGTTTGCCTGACTAACGTAGAAAAGCGCACATGTTCAGTTTCTCGGTGCTGCCAGACGCTGGTAGTTGCTGAAGGCAGTCAAAATAACATCAGCCAGGTATGATGATTCTCGTTTCTGGTATTAAATTTTCCACTACTGCGATTTTTTTTCCAGTACTACATTTTCTAACAGCAGGTCTATTTTGGTCCTGCTTTTTCAGACGAGCGCCTGCAGCGTCTGCGAGATTCTGATGGTCCGCTGTTGACGCTGTCGGGCTGTGCAGGGCTGGAAAGGTCAAACTACTTTCGGACGGAGTAGTCTTTGTGTACACGGATGTTGTGGCGCAGTAAGTAAGTAAGTAAGTAAGTAAATAAGTGAATGTGCGTAATGCTTTTAGCACGGGGCAGCAGCTGCCTCGCGGCGACGACGACTGTCGAACGAGAGCGACGCCGATATACCGAATTGTTGTCAGTAGCAGCAGCAGCAGCAGCAGCAGTCGCAACCAACACGGCTTTCATCTACGCTTTATTTGCAACTAAGTGACGTCGACGTACGTAGCGCGGGCATTAATGCCTCGTCCGCATGTCCGAGCCGGCCTAATGCTTCCATTAACGACATTGGTCGGCCGAACGATGCGCGCTGGTTCTACGTATAGCGTCGTTTCCATGGTAACCTCTTCATCCGGATCCGCGGTTGTTTAGCGCTGTTCCAGCCCAGTTATTGCTTTCGCTGATTATTAATTATTCTTTCTCTCTCTTTCCTTCTAGCGACCGGTCGGTCGTTCTAGGTTCGCTTCCGCGCCTTGACGATGTTTGTCGCGCGGATCCGCGAGCTGGACAGCAAGCCGTGACGACAGACGAAGGATTAGCAGCTGACGATCCATGTCGACGATCGTCTGCAGCTGATGCAGCAGTGATGAGATATCGAACGACTACGATATACCGCATGCTCTCTCTCGGCTTACTTTGTCGCAGGGCTGCTTAGGGCATACTTAAAAACTGCCGTTGATAATGCAAACAAATTAGGCCTAACTTTTTTTTACACAATTGTAGTTTGTACTTTGTCATAATAAACCGAAGCATCCTAATCAGGCGACAGAAACTATAGAAAAGGAAAATTCGGCAAAGTTAAGCTTTGGCATATGAGTGTTTTTGTGTTTTTATAACTTTTTTGGCTACCGTTGTTCAGCGCCTCAGATTCAGTGAGTTTCTCACTGACATTGTGCGCTTTATAAATTAAATTTACTTACTTACTTACCTACTTACATGATATTTATCCGGTAGCCGGATGAAAGGCCTAACGTCTCTTTATCCGAATAAATGTCCGACCTTACAAGGCCCGGCTATTTATCCGGCAGCCGTCATTGGCGTCAGTGTCGCTCTCACGGCAGCCGGCCAACTGACAACCTCAACCCAGCAAAAGCAAAAAATCACGGATTGCGTTTAGTCGGTGTAATGCTTGTCAATTATGACCAACGCTACAGGCTTAATTCGGGCCGTACAAATAGCCAGGTCTGCAGGTTGCTTGTACGGCCGCCGGATAAATAGTCAGTGCGTTTTAGTAGGCCTAAGTTTTTAAAGATAATTTTCGTAGTTGCACTTTTAGGTAATCTAGTAACCAGTAAGAAATTGATTATAACGATAATTCAAGAAACCTGCCAAACGCTGTGGACATCGGCCATGACCAGATAGCTATAGGATGATCGTATATCGTCTTTCGCGTTCCTAATGCGATAAGCGTTTTATTCGATGCATAAATGATAATATTTTCTGGTGGCTTCGGGATAGAGCGCGTATATAACAGAGAAGCCGTTGCATGGGTGCTGTCGAGGAGACACAGGTGCCAGGAATCTCAGTGTGCCATGGTGGTCATTGGCCTGTGGCTGCGGAACGGGTGCGTGGCCGGCTTGTGAAAGATGTTCGTGACTGTATCACGCACTGAAATTGACGACCGCGTCCGTCTCTCAGGATGCAGAGGCTGCTAAAAGCATAGACACTCAGCTGTCTGTCGTCAGCACTCAACAGCAGTAGTACTGAGAGATGTCACTTAATGCCGATATTAGCATCACGCTATTATACTTGTAATCTTATGTGTGTTTCTGTCTTTCTCTTTGTGTCTCTAGCTTTTACTGGCAACCGTCTTTCGTATTTAAACGTGCGTCTCTTTTCTGCACTTGCGTCTACATTGCTGACGAGCGCGTTTTGAAGACGACGCTTTCATCTACCACTTGCTCCAGTCATTCACTGTCCGCTTTATACGTATATAGGCAACTGGACGGACCAGGATAATAGTAGCAGGAGTATGATGTTAACCGTTATTGTCCGGAAGCAGGCGTCTGTGCAAAAGCAACTCGTTTTGTGCAGATAGAAAAATATTGAACAACTGAGTGAAAATAACGGTCTCCTATAGTATGCAGGTTTCATGGCGCAGCAACTGAGGCTATTTGTGTGGCTTAACGGCAGTGAATGTAGGCTCTAGTACATATTAAAAGAAAGTCGCGGACGAACAGTACCGGAAGACAGTTAACCGTGACAAGTGGACGTAAACTCGGTACAGGATCGGCTTGGAGAGAAAGAGAAAGGATGGGTCGAGCGGCAATAGAAGAACGGAGGACGAATATACTGCTACTAGCGGGACTTGGGCATCTCGTGCGTAATTAGGTACTGAATTTGCGTTGACAAGAGCCACAACGTCGGGCGCCAGGCCGCCACACTACTGTACCAGGAAGCAGGTGGCGCATCCGCCGGCGTCGACTGGCTCTGAGGCGGCTTCTGCAGTTAGCCGCCGGCCGGTCGTTAATAAGACACACGAGCTAGGCCACGGCCACCGGCGATCAGACAGAGACCGACAGCTCCGTGCTTGACGACCGTAAAGCTGACTCTGCCATTCGCGCACACGTCTGTCTGTCTGTCCGTCTACCACTGCGCTGTTTGTTAGCTACTGATACGCTGCATGTAGTGCTAGAATGTCTCCAACGACATCGACCTTGCTTTCTCGGTCTGCCTTTCTTTGTTAACTCGCTAGAGAGAAGACATTCTACAGCTCCGCCGAAGAAAAGTGACACTCGCAATACAGAATAAGGTACCAGGAAGCCGAAACACACGCGTCTGCGATCACGGGAGAGCGATTCGAGATCAGAGCTAAAACAGGGCTGCTCAAAAATTGAATGCTTTGACGAAAGACCGTTTTTGTCTGTCCAATGCAATGCATAGCATTGGACAGAGTATAAAATCACCTGAGTGTCTGTGCGACCATGCGTGCGTGCGTCCGTCCGCGAGTCCAACGAGTACAACTTTTCTT